>Ga0182024_10000594_pt1 | contig 94201 bp, 85 predicted proteins | sample P32metaG_FD_120480 | JGI IMG/M metagenome (GOLD analysis project Ga0182024, IMG submission 120480) | Permafrost microbial communities from Stordalen Mire, Sweden - P3-2 metaG (Illumina Assembly) | ecosystem: Environmental > Terrestrial > Soil > Wetlands > Permafrost | place: Sweden: Stordalen... | reverse complement strand
GGCGCCAGGGCGATTCTTCCGCCCGAACCCGTCAACTAACCCCGTACGTGTGAGAAGAAGGAGCAGTCTTGCATCGTTCCATCCTCACCGGGTTGTTCGTTTGCATCCTCTCGATCGGTGTCAGCGCGCCCGCCTGGGCCGACATCGCGCCTGATCCCGGAGCTGGGGCCGCCGCGACGGCGACCGCTCCGAGTTCCACCGCCGAAGCCGTCCCTACTGAGGGCGCCGACTTTGCCATGTGGAACGTGGAGCCCGCGAAAGCTGAGGCGCCTGCCCCGGCTGCAAAGCCGTCCAAGCTGCTGCGTTTGCTCCACGTCCAGCGTTTCGCCGGCGGGATCGCCGCCCGCGGCGCAGCCATGGCCTCGGCTTTGACCCGCAATGCGCTGCGCTTTCTGGGCGTCCCCTACTCGTTTGGGGGCACGACCTCCGCCGGGTTCGACTGCTCCGGGTACGTCCAGCACGTTTTCGCGATGATGGGCCGCCACGTGCCCCGTACCGCCGACGCCCAGTTTTATGCCGCGCAGCCGATCACCGGCTGGCCCCGGCCGGGCGATTTGGTCTTCTTCCAAACCTACACCGCCGGGCCGTCCCACGTCGGCATCTCCCTCGGCGGCGACCGCTTCGTCCACGCCTCCTCGAGCCACGGCGTGACCGTGTCGAGCCTGCACGAGAGCTACTGGTCCGCGCGCTACCTCGGCGCCAAACGCATCGTCGAATAGTCCCGCTCAGCCCTGGGGCGGAACGCAGCGCGTGATCCCGGCGGGTTCAGCTTCGGCTGAACCCTTCGTGTTTGTCCCGGTGTCGACGCCACGTGCGGCGATGGAAAGCGCGTGGACGGCGCGAAGCCACGACGCCGCGCAATGGGGCGTAGCCAAGCGGTAAGGCAGCGGACTTTGACTCCGCCATGCGTTGGTTCGAATCCAGCCGCCCCAGCACTACGTCGGCGCATCGGAATGCGGCGGAGTCAAAGGCCGCCGCCTTACCCGCAGCGGAGGCGAAGCCGAAGCGGCTTTCAACCGCGGGGTCCCCGGCGTGCTTGCACGACGGGGCGGAGCAGCGGACTTTGACTCCGCCATGCGTTGGTTCGAATCCAGCCGCCCCAGCACTACGTCGGCGCATCGGAATGCGGCGGAGTCAAAGGCCGCTGCCTTACCCGCAGCGGAGGCGAAGCCGAAGCGGCTTTCAACCGCGGGGTCCCCGGCGTGCTTGCACGACGGGGTGGAGCAGCGGACTTTGACTCCGCCATGCGTTGGTTCGAATCCAGCCGCCCCAGCACTACGTCGGCGCATCGGAATGCGGCGGGCACGAGCTTTGCAAGCAACCGCAGGAAGGGCGAGGCGGTCGCGCAATCGGGGCGGCATGTGCCGCCGGTCGGTCCTCCTTGGGTCCGTGTTCATGCTCACGGCGCTGGTCGCCGGTTTGTGGCTCGCCCCAGCCGTCGCCGCCACCCCGTCTCCGGCGCCTGCAGCGACCGATGCAGCGGAGCCGCTTTCGGCCCCTTTGGAGAACGCGCGCCGGCTCTTTGACGCCAAAGAATACGCACCGGCGATCGCCGCGCTCGATACGTATCTCGCGGATCATCCTCGCGATGCGCGGGCATTCGTTCTGCGCGGCGACGCCAAGGCGGAGCTCGGTCGCAACCAAGAAGCCCTGAGCGACTACAATTCGGCAATAAAGATCGCACCCGAGTACCAGTACGCCTACGTCACGCGCTGCGAAACGCGTCGCGTCACCGACAATCTTGCCGGCGCGCTCGAGGACTGCAACAACGCGTTGCGGCTCGACGACTCCGATGGGCTGGCGTACGAAGACCGCGCCGACGTCTACTACGATCTCGGCGACTTCGGACGGTCGGTCGCGGATTTCCAAAATGCGATCAAGTTTGGCCGCAAGACGGCGTACGTCTATGCATCGCTGTGCGAATCGGAGCGGCGGCTCGGGAAGCCCCACCAAGCCGCCCCGGACTGCGAGACCGCACTCACGATCGATCCAAAGGACACGGTCGCGCTCTGGACCCGGGGGCGAATGGAACTGTCCGCCGGACACCTCACCGCCGCACTCGGCGACTTCAACACCCTCCTGCAGGTCTCCAAGACCTCGGACTCGGCGTACTATTACCGCGGCGCCGCGTACAACCGGCTGCAGAAGTTCGAGCTCGCTTTCGACGACCTCAACGTGTACGTCGGACGCCATCCGGACGACGGCGACGGCTACGTGGAACGCGGCATCGCGCGCGCGGGTCTCGGGCAGAGCGCGGCGGCGACGGCAGACTTCACGGCCGCGCTGATACGGTATCGCCGCAATGCGGACGATGGGGCGGTCGCGCGCACCAATGCGCTGCTGGCCGCCCTGCACAACGGAGCGTCGCTGCCGCTGCCCGGACTGCAATGACGCTGGGTGGGTCATCCGAACCGGCGCCCTCCGCTCGCCGGCCGCGGCAGTGAACGTGTGGGCAGCTGTGCTTGACGCATTCGCGGCGGGCGACTTGGAAAGGGCGGCCGCTTGCTTTGCGGAGGATGCGATCTATCGTGAACGGGGGCGCGATCCGGTGCGCGGGCGAGCCGCCATTGCCCAACATTTTCGACGCTTCGGTTCGTCGAGCGCGGGCTGGAAGTTCGTCGTGCAGGACGCCCTGCGCGAGGGTGATCGCGCGTGCGTCATGTACCGGTTTTCGAGCGCCGGAGGCAAGGGTGAACCGTGGCGCGAACGCGACGGGTGCGCCACCGTCCGGTTTGACAAGGGTGGACTCATAGCGGAATGGCGGGAGTACCAGGGATGAACGTAAACGGAAACAGCAGCATGCAGCAGTCGCACGAGGACATCTCGATCCGCGTGCACGTCATCGACGGCCTTCACATCTTCGAACTGGCAGGGTCGCTCGACATCGCGACCTCGCCGACCGTGCGCGCAGCGCTGACCGACACCTCGGAACGCGGCGATCACCGGCTGATCGTCGACTTGACGAAATTGGAATTCCTCGACTCGACGGGCCTGGGCGCGCTGATCGGCGGCCAGCGCCGCGCCAAAGAGTTCGGCGGCGAAGTGCGCCTAGTCGCAAAAGAGGGTCAGATCTTGCGGCTGCTGCGGATTACCGGACTCTTGAACGTGTTCGCGGTGTACCCCACGCTGGACGAGGCCGTCGGCGACGGCATGCGCGTGGGAGACATCTAGGGACGCGGCTCCAGACTTCGGTTGCGGATCGATTCGTCGAGCAGTTCGACGACGTGCCGCACCGCGATGTGGCCGGCGTTCGCGCGATCGAGGCCATTGCGAATCTGTAAGGCGCAGCCCGGGTTCGCCGTAGCCACGATCTCCGGCGCGACCTCCAGCACGTGGTCGACCTTGCGCCGCTGCAGTCGTTGGGCCATCGCCGGCTGGATCACGTTGTAGATCCCGGCCGAGCCGCAGCACAGCGACGACTCGTCCATCTCGCGCAGCGCAAGCCCGGGAATCTGCGCCAGCAGGCGGCGCGGCGGCGCAACGATCCGTTGGGCGTGTGCGAGGTGACAGGCGTCCTGGTAGGTGACGCTGCGTTCGAGGCGGCCGAACGTCCCCGCGGGGAAGCCGATCTCGTCGAGGTATTCGGTCACGTCGCGGACGTGCGCTGAGAAGGCGGTCGCACGATTCTGCCACTCCGGCTGGTCGCCAAAGAGCTCACCGTATTCCTTGAGCGCCGAGCCGCAGCCGGCGGCGTTAATGATGTACACGTCGGCGCCGCTGCGCTCGAACGCGGCGATATTGCGCTTCGCCAGCTCGCGGCCGCGCGGCATCTCGCCGGCGTGGATCGAGATCGCGCCGCAGCAGCCTTGATCGGCAGGGACGATGACGTCGACTCCGGCGGCGCCCAGAACCCGCACGGTGGCCTCGTTCCACTCGGCGAACGCCACCTGCATCACGCACCCGGCATGAAGAAACGCCGTCGCGCGCGGGCGTCCGGCGGTCTTGAATTCCTGGCCGCGCGGGGTGAAGAAGCGATCGGAGATTCGCGGCGCGAGTGCCTCGACGTCCTGCAGTCCGAGGAGCCGCAAGATACCCGTCCATGCGACCAGTGCGCGCAGTCCGCTGCGCTGGTAGAATTTGAGCACCCGCGCCGCCGCGCGCATCCAGCCGAGGTGTTCGAACAGGGCGCCGATCAGCAGCGCCCGGCCGAGCCGCTCGTGCCAGGAACGCAGCGGGGACTGGGCGCGCACGATCTGCGTGCGCGCCGGCTCCAACAGCCGGCCGTAGGCGACCCCCGAGGGGCAAACGGCCTCGCAGGCGCGGCAATCCAAGCACTCCGACATCTGGTGCACGAAACCGGGGCTGAGCAGATCGAGACGATCCTCGGATACGGCCTTGATCAGCGCGATGCGGCCGCGCGGCCCGGACGTCTCGACCAGCGTTTCGACGTAGGTCGGACAGGTCGGAAGGCAGAGCCCGCAGCGGACGCATTGATCGAACACGTCGGGCGGCGGAACGTCGGGCAGCGCGAAGCCGCGGCGGCTCTCCGGCTCGATCACCATGACACTCGCTTCGTGAGCGCGAAACGAGAGCCATGCACACACCGGATCCGACGCGAGCACGCAGTTCCGTCGTCGTCGATGGTCGCGACCGCGCGGCAGCCCGCTCGTTCTATCATGCCGCCGGCTTCAGCGATGAAGATCTCGCCAAACCGCTGGTCTTGATCGCGAATACCTGGACCGATGCGATGCCGTGCAACTTCGGGCTGCGGGCATTGGCCGACCACGTGAAGGCCGGGGTACGCGACGCCGGCGGAACGCCGATGGAATTCAACACGATCGCGATCTCCGACGGCATCACGATGGGCACCGAAGGCATGAAGGCGTCGCTGATCTCGCGCGAGCTGATCGCCGACTCGATCGAACTGGTTGCGCGCGGCTACGGCTTCGACGCCATCGTCGCGCTGGTCGCGTGCGACAAAACGATTCCCGCCGCCGGCATGGCGCTGCTGCGGCTCGACGTTCCCGCGGTCGTCCTCTACGGGGGGTCAATTGCACCGGGCCGTTATCGCGACCGCGATCTGACGATCGGCGACGTGTTCGAGGCGATCGGTGCGCATGCGGCCGGGAAGATCGACGACGCTGAACTCAAGGCGATCGAGAACGCGGCCTGCCCCGGCGCCGGCGCGTGCGGCGGCCAGTTCACGGCCAACACGATGGCGACCGCATTTGAATTTTTGGGCCTCTCGCTGGTCGGGAGCGCGAGTCCGGGTGCGACCGATCCGCGCAAGGAACGCGAAGGGTACCGCGCCGGGAAGGCGGTGATGGAGCTGCTGCGCAGCGGCCTCACCCCGCGTCGCATCGCGACCCGCGAAGCGTTCGAAAACGCGATCGCCGCCGCGGCGGGAACCGGGGGTTCTACCAACAGCGTGCTGCATCTGCTGGCGATGGCGCGTGAAGCCGGCGTACCGCTGACGCTCGATGATTTCGAACGCGTGTCGGAACGCACGCCGATCATCGCGTCGCTACGCCCCGGCGGCGAGTTCGTCGCGCTCGACGTCGATCACGCGGGCGGTATCCAACTGATCGCAAAGCGGATGCTCGACGGCGGGCTCATCGACGGTACGACGCTGACCTCGAGCGGACGTACGCTGGGTGACGAGGTTGCGAACGTGCGTGAAACGCCCGGCCAGCGGGTGATCGCGACGGCGGAGCGGCCGTTCAAGCCGACCGGCGGGATCAAGATCCTGCGCGGGAACCTCGCGCCCGACGGTGCGGTCGTCAAAGTCGCGGGCCATGAACCGTTGCTGCTGAAGGGGCGCGCCCGCGTGTTCGAACGCGAAGAGGATGCGATGCACGTGATCGACGCGCGCGAGATCGTGCCGGGCGACATCGTCGTCATTCGCTACGAAGGCCCGAAGGGCGGTCCCGGAATGCGCGAGATGCTCGGCGTGACCGCCGCGATCGTCGGACAGGGGCTCGGCGAGAGCGTCGCGCTGCTGACCGACGGCCGGTTCAGCGGCGCGACCCGCGGCCTGATGGTCGGTCACGTGGCGCCGGAGGCGTTCGTCGGCGGACCGATCGCAGCGCTGCGTGACGGCGACACGATTACGATCGACGTTGCGGCCGGGCGCGTCGACGTCGACGTACCGGAGTCGGAATTGGCCGAGCGGCTGCGGTCCTGGCGCGCGCCGCAGCCGCGCTACGCGCACGGCGTGTTCGCCAAGTATGCGGCGTTGGTCTCGTCGGCGGCGGAAGGGGCGGTAACGCGCCCGTGACCGTTCGCCGATGATCGCCCTGCGCTGCAGCGCATGCGGTCTCGCGGTCGACGTCGACGCGCCCGTGTGCGGAGCGTGCGGCGAGCTGCCGGGCTTCGTCCTCGATACTGCGGCGTTTCGTGCCGGCGATCTGCGCGAGCGCGCGCGCGAGCGGCGAAGTTCGATCGAGCCGCGTGACCGCAGCGGTGTGTGGCGCTTTCGCGAACTGCTGCCGCCGGTCGCCGACGACGCGATCGTGACGTTGCGGGAAGGCGACGTTCCGTTGTACGACGCGCCGCGCGGTGCGGCGTACGCCGGCCTCGCGCGGCTGGCCTACCTGCACCTCGGGATGAACCCCACCGCGTCGTTCAAGGACGCCGGCATGACGGTTGCGATCTCGCACGCCCGCGAGCGCGGCGCGCGGGTCGCGGTCTGCGCCAGCACCGGCAACACCGCAGCGTCGATGGCGGCCTATGCGGCGCGCGCCGGCATGACGGCGGTCGTGCTGGCGCCGGTCGATGGGATCAGTCCGGCAAAGGTCGCACAAACGCTCGACTACGGCGCCCACGTCGTGGCCGTCGACGGCGATTTCGACGATGCGCTGCGGGCGGTCCGCGCCCTCGATCCCGCGCTGGCCGCGGTCGTGAACAGCGTGAACCCGTACCGGATCGAAGGCCAAAAGACGGCCGCCTACGTGCTGCTCGAACTGCGGGCGTGGCGGGCTCCCGACTGGGTCGTTCTTCCGGGCGGGAATCTTGGGAACACGAGTGCGCTGGGCAAGGGTTTTCGCGAAGCGCACGCGCTTGGGCTGGCGGATAGCATTCCGCACCTGGCGGTCGTGCAGGCCGCGGGCGCTGCCCCGTTCGCGAGCGCCTGGAATTCCGGCACCGACCTGATCCCGGTGCGCGCGCAGACTGACGCGACCGCGATCCGGATCGGCGCACCGGCATCGTGGAAGAAGGCGCGCGCCGAGGTGCGCGGGTCGGAAGGCACCGTGCTCGCGGTCGAGGATGCGGAGATCGCCGATGCGCGAGCCGTTATCGGCCGCGATGGCGTGGGCTGCGAGCCGGCCTCGGCGGCATCGCTGGCGGGGCTCCGGCGGCTGGTGGATGCGGGCACCGTCGCGCGCGACGCCGACGTCGTGTGCGTCTTGACCGGTCACGTGCTCAAAGACACCGCCTACGCGGCGCGTTACCACGAGTCCGGCGCGCGCTATGCGAACGCGATCGTGCGCGGCAGCGCGATCGCCGAGTATCTGGCTGCCCTGCTGGCCGTTCGAGCATGACCGAGTTCGTAGTCACGGCACCGGCGTCGAGCGCAAATCTCGGCGCAGGTTTCGATAGCGTCGGCATTGGGATCGAAATACGCATGACGGCGCGCGTTCGCGTCGTCGAGCGCGGCGCGTTGCCGGCTTGGGAATACGGCGGCCTTCATCCGCCGACCCATGACGGGATACGCGGTTGCGTCGAGGCGGGAATCGCGCGCATCCTTCCGCGGCCGCCCGCACTGGCGGTTACGTTCGAGAACGACATTCCGCTCGGTGCGGGGCTGGGAAGCAGCGCCGCCGCGTACGCGATCGGGGTCGCGATCGGCGCCCGGCTCAGCGACCGGTCGCCGGACGACGACGTTCTCGCGCGCGCGGTGGCCGAACTCGAAGGACATCCCGACAACGCGCTGGCGGCGTGGTACGGCGGCTCGATCGTCGCGGCGCTCAGCGACGACGGCCTGACCTCGCTGCGATTCCCGGCGCTCGACGCCGGGCTGGCGGTCGTCGTTCCCGACCTCATGCTGCCGACCGCCGATGCGCGCGCGCTGCTGCCGCGCGCCTACATCCGCGGCGACGCGGTCTACAACATCCAGCGGGCGGCGCTGCTGGGCGCCGCCATCGCATCGGGGCGGCTCGAAGTGCTGGGCGCCGCCGTGCGCGACCGCATCCATCAGCCGTATCGCGCCAACGCGATCCCGGGCCTGCGTGCGATCCTCGCACTGGACGACCCGGCGATCGTTGCGATCGCCTTGTCCGGCGCCGGGCCGGCCGTGTTGGCCCTGGTGCGCGACGACGCCGCCCGCATCGGCGCGCTGATGCAGGCGGCCTTCGCCCGCGCCGGAGTCGCCAGCCGGGTGCTCACTCCCGCGTTGGCAAGCCGCGGCGTGGCGGTACTTCTGGGCGAACCGGTGTAGCGAGCGGCCGAGAGGGGGCGCTCGCGGCCAAGAGAACCAGACGACGATGATCAGCGTGACCGTCGGCTCCCCCGCCGGAACGTGGGCGGTGGCGAACCCCGGTTTCTACCGCTACGTCCTGCGTCTCTCCGAGGCCCCGCTGCATGCCAGCGCGGTCGATCGCGCGCAGCTCAACGTGCTGGCCAACGTGCCCCACGCCTTTGCCGACGAAGAAGAGTCGTCAGGTGACGGCTGGCGCGTCGTGCCCGCGATGTCGTACGAGGATTGGTCGGTGCTCGAAGCGACGCCGCAGCGTTTGCGTGCGGCATTTCAGACGGCGCGCCGTTTGCTGTGGGCCAACGCCGGTCCGGTCGGCATCAGCGCCGGCGAGATGATCGCCATCGACACCGAGATCGAATCGGTGCTCGGCGTGCTGCACCAGGCCGAAGCCGGCGGTTACAGCGTCAACGTCTCCTACGTCGGCTGAGTGATCGTTCACCAAGCTCTACGCGAATAGGATCCGCTTTGATGCCGACGCCCTCTATTCTGGTATCAACGTGGGGCAGCGGGCTATTCAGCCTCACCGGGAACGTGGTTCAGCAAGAACTTGCCGGTCAATCGGTTCGCAGTCTGGTGGCCGATGGACGTGGAGCTGTGCTCGCAATTGTCGGCGGGCATTCCCTCTCTCGTCGATCCGCTGACGGCGAATGGACTGAGGTAGCAAAGAGCGAGGTCGAGCTCTATTGCTGCGTAACAATTGGGACCGTTGTCTTTGTCGGAACCAACGACGCACGTATCCTGCGCGTCGATTCGGACGGTGAGCAACACTTCCTGACGGGTTTTGACGTCGTGGCGGGCCGCGAGCGCTGGTACGCAGGAACGGCGATCATCGACGGCAAGTTGATGGGGCCGCCGCTTGGAATTCGTTCGATGGCGGCGACCTGCGACGGCGCCGTGCTGCTGGCCAACGTCCATGTTGGCGGCGTTCCGCGCTCAACCGATTCCGGCCTGACCTGGCGTCCCACGATCGATATCGAAAGCGATGTTCATCAAGTCTGTGCGCATCGGGCCCGGCCCGACATCGTGATTGCGGCGGCGGCGGCGGGTCTTTGTACGAGTCGCGATGCCGGGACGACATGGACGATCGAACAGCAAGGACTTCACGCCCATTATTGCTCTGCCGTTGCTTTTGGGCGAAACGACATCTTCGTGTCAGCGTCCACCGACCCGTTTGCGACGCAAGGCGCAGTCTATCGACGTCCGATCGAGGGCAACGGCCCGCTGCAGCCTGTTGGCGGAGGCATGCCGGAGTGGCTCGACGGCATCGCGGATACCGACTGCATCGCGACCCGCGATTCAATGGCCGCGGTGATCGACCAATCGGGACGCCTTTACGTGTCGGCTGACGATGGTGCTACGTGGTCGTGTCCAGGTGATCGTCTACCTGATCCAAGCGGGGTTCACATCTGTTGACCTCGCCGGCCTAGGATTTACCGCCGAAGAGCGAGCCGAGCACGTTGCCGACGTTGCTCTGACCGCCGGCTTGCTGGGCGCCCTCGGCGGCCGGCTCGTGGTAGGTCATCGACTGCATGCCGATGCGCCCGGGGCCGGTGAAGCGATTCATCATTACCGAGACACCGCCGACGAGCGCGCCGAGCGCGCCCATGAAACCGCCGCCGCCGCCCGACTGCAGTACGGAGATCGTATCCAGCGCGACGTTGGAATCTTTCCAAAGCCACGCACCGGGTTCGACGTCGAGCTGCTCGCCCGGCCCGAGCAGTTTCTCGAACACGTTCCCGTAGCCGTGGAGCAGGACCAATCCCTCCGCCTGCTGCGCGGTGAAGCGGTCGATGAACAGCCCGGTGCGCGAGAGGAAGATATTCGCCAAGCCCTTCTGCCAGTAGAAATCGTACGCGACCGTATCCGTCGCGAGCAAGAACTGGTGCTCGCGCACATCGACCGATTGGCCCGGATTCAGCCGCAGCGCCACGATCTGTCCCGGCGCTTCGCGTGAGAAGGAGATGTTGCCGGGCCCCTGCGCCGTCGAGATGAAGATCTGCAGGCCGGCGAAAAAGCGTTTGCCGGCGTTCTGCAAGTTCATGAAGCCGAGCCGCACCTGCGGCTGCTTCCACAGCAAAATGTGGTGCTCGAAGTAGACCGTATTCCGCGGTCCGAGTTCCACATCGACGACGGGGACGAGTTCGCCCTCGATGCGCAGCGTCGTATCGCCGACGTGCATCGGCTCTTTGGGATTGTCACCTTCGGCGACCGGTTCGGTGTACGCGCCGACCGATACGGGTGCGGGTGCCGGCGCACCGCAGTTCGGACAGAAGCGCGCACCGTCCGGAATCGAGGCTTGGCAAGTCGGACACGTCATGCGGCGAGCGTTCGTCGTCGCCGGGTAGGGAGCCTAGCCGCTGGGAAGAACGGCGTGGCCGGCAGCGCGCCGTCCGACCGCGATCAGGCTGATCCCGGAGCAGATCGACACGCCGCACAGCGCGAGCATCACGTCGGCCTCGCCCGATGAGGCAAAATCTTTCGCGCTGATCGTGAAGTGCTCGGTCAGCGCGTCTTCCTGGCCGTCGGTCGTGTCGATCGCGAGCGACCAATCACCGGGGACGTGCAGTTCCAGCGTGCCGGTGTAGAAACCGTCCTCGGCGCGTGCGAGCAGAAGGTCGAGCGTGGTCCCGTCGGGGCCGACGCCCTGAATGCCGACGCGCTGCGCCTGCGGATCGTACACCCGCACGCGAATGGGAAGCTGGGTGTCGTACGCATCGCGCCGCTCGATCCGCGGCGCAGCTCCGCTGAGGTCGACGGCCAGCAGCTGCGGCTCGTCGGCCCGCGCGCCGCTGAGGGCGAGGCCGGTTAGGGTCGCGGCAGCGAGAATCGCCGCGGCGACAACGGCCGCGGCAGTCGGGCGAATCACCGGTACAGTATTCCCCGCCCGGACGGCGGGTATCATGCTCCCATGGAACGCCATTCGATCGAGGGCCACGGGCACGGCAGAGGCGGTGCCCCAATCGACGACCTCGGCCTGGACGACGAGGAATTCGCCTCCGTCGAGGACGTCGGCGCCGAGCCCAGCGAGAACCCCGCCGTCGACGACGTCTAGACCCGCCGCGGTCCCGACGGCTTCTTGTCTTGATGCTCGGTCCGAGCGCGTGTAAAGATAACCCGTGGGTACGTCCGGCACGATATACTTGGCGGGCCGCTGCGTTTTTGGAGCCGTCATGGGCAGAGCCAACATTCGGGCGTGGTTTGCCACTGTGGCCGTGGCCGTACTTGCCACGGGATGCGCCGCGGGCGGACAGACGAAGACCGGGTCGGATTATGGACTTCCATTCTAGTGTTATCTGCCCTCAAGAGCAGGGGTCCATGAACATCGTCCTGTTGCAATTGACGCGGTGTCTCGCATCAATCGTTGTTACCTTTGCTGTAGTATGCCTTGCAAACGGCGAATCGGTAGCGTCCCAGTCGCAAGCGAATGGTTCGAATTCAGATCGCACCACTGCCGCTCTCGCGAACGTTGCTCAGTTCAAGAGTACGCGCGCGCTTGCCGCGATACGATCGGCTATTGACGAGCTGGCCCAATTCGATAATCGATCTGAAACACGAGCAAGCTGCATAGTCAGCCGACGCCGGACCATGGAAGCTTGGGCAAGTGTCCTAATCGCACTGCAAGCCGCGAAGGACCCCACCTTCGATCCAAACGACGACGCGCAGCGGCCATCTTGGACTATTGACGTACCCGGGCGCGGTGGCTATCCTTCCGGGACCGACCCGAACGATATCGCCGACCCAAAGCTGCGCGCCGAGTACGAACAGCTCGTGGCCGCAAACACAGCGAAGACACGACGCGTAAACTATCAAGCGGAGCTGCGGAATCTGTACCGCGAAGCCATGGCACGCACAAGTGTCGCCTTGCACAATGTGAATTCGACCTGCCCCGACGACGAGCAGGCTCTACGCAGTATTCTTCACCACTCCGGGTTGACCGACGGGCAGATCGAGAAGCTAAGCTCACCCCAGTAGGGCGTCGATTAGGAAGAAGCTCCTAATGCGCAGCAGCTCTGCGACGCACGAGGGACTCGAATGCAGTCGCGTGCAGGGGTGATCTCGCCCAGCATCAGGCGGAGGTAACCGGCGCCGATGGCGACGCCCATGCCGGCTGCGAAGACCGAGTTGGGGCCGGCGGTTACGCCGGATGAGGTGCAGTTCCCGCGGGCCTCTGTCGGCGAACGCGCGAAAGACGCCTTGGAGCAACCGGAGCTCGCTGGCACCGATCGGCGCCCGACTCGAAGGGGAGTGGCTGGAGCCGGTCGCGACCTGGCACGGCAGAGGCGGTGCCCCAATCGACGACTTCGGCCTGGACGACGAGGAGTTCGCCTACGTCGAGGACGTCGGCACGGAGCCCAGCGAGAGCCCCGCCGTCGACGACGTGTAGGTGGCCAGGTCGCTAAGCCGCAGCGCCGCCGGAACGGGCACGCCACCGGCGCACGAACGAAACGAGCGCTGTACCAATCAGGACGATCTCGCCCGAGAACAAAAACAGATAGCCGGCGACCAGCGTGATGCCGGCGAGCGCGGCGCTGCCGCCCCCCGCGACGATGGCAGGTGTGGAGTTCGCGCGAGTCGCGATATCGGTGAAAGCGCGGAACACGCTTTGCACGAGCCACACCGCGCTGGCGGCGATCAACGCTTCCCCAACGGCGAGCAGCGCGATTCCCAGCCCGATCAGAAGCCTTCGGCGCTGGGGTTGCCGCGGCGCGGCGTCACCCGACCGCAGCGCACGCTTCGTCAGCCATATGACCCCATGCGCGACAAGCGCGAACTCGCCCAAGAGTGCGCACAGCACGCCGACGGCCGCCACCACAAACACAACGCCGCCCGAAACCGAAGGCCGGCCCGAAACCGCATGCGTGACGCTGAAACCGACCGCCAAGCTCGACGCGTACATCGCGACCATGCAAAACGTGAGCGTTGCGGCTCCAACTATCAACAACGCCGCGGCGACTCGTAGCAACACGACTCGCCGTCATTCAGGGAACCCAGTGGAAGTGCTTGCTCGCCACCCCTCGCCGCGGGGCAGGATGTTGCTCCTTCGTCCGAGTAACGGAAATAACGATTATCGTTACTCAAGCATGACAGCAGAAGTCACCGCGGGGCTCCGGGTCGCGACCGGAGGCCCGGGCGATCGCCCTACTGACCGCCGGGGTTCGTGATCTGCGAGCCGCCGGCGACCGGAATCGAGACCGCGCCGACGCTCGCGAGGGCGCGGCCGTTGAAAAGCGTCGCGTTCACCGTGACGCTCTGGTTGGCCAGAACATTGCCGTAGAACGTGGCGCCCCCGAGGACAGCCGAGCTCCCGACCTGCCAGTAGATGTTGCAGGCGGTCGCGCCGCCGGTCAGGACCACGTTGCCGCCGGCGCCGCCGTTGAGCGTCGTCGTGAGCGTGCTCCCCATTTGGAAGATGAACACGCTCTGCGCGTTTCCGCCACCGTCGAGGGTTAGGTTTCCGGCCATGATCGAGAGGCTGGACGCCGACCGATAAACGCCGGGCGGCAGGGTACCGACCGGATGACCCACGACGCTTGCCTGCGAGAGATCTTGGCCGTTCGGGAACGTGACACCGGCGGCTTTGCCGGCCAGCACCCCGTAGGCGGTGGTCAACGCCACTTGGGCGGCGAGCGGCACGGCGGCGTTCGCGTTGTACCCGGCGGCATAGATCGCGTTGGATCCGTCGGTGTCGGTCCCCGGCGGGTAGAATCCGGTCACGGCGGTTCCGGGTGAGACGCCGATGAGATCGTCGTTGACGCCGCCGGTGACCGCCCCCGGACCGAAGGTGACCAGCGTGTTGCCGACGTTCGTGACCGTCGAGCCGGCCAGCACGGCGAACGGCGCGAGCGCAGGCCCAAGCGCGACCGCGGCTGCGCCCTGACTGCAGCTGGTGGAAGCGATCGGCGTCGAGGTCGGCGTGGGGAGCGGCGTCGGTGTTGGTGTGACGCCCGGCGGCAGCGGCGTGACGCCCGGAGCCGGCGCGTGAAAGCCGGGGACATTGCAGTTGCACGCACCGCAGCCGGCCACGCCCAGGAGCGCGGCGAGCGCGATGAGCTGATGCGGTCGAACGAAGCGCGAGGTCGTACGTGCGTTCATCTTCTTCACCTTCACCTTCACCTAAAGCTTCGCGCCGAGTCCGACATACGGGCCCGCATGAATCTGACCGATCGGAGCGTTCTTGCCGGTGGTGTATCGATCGCCGCTGTAGCCGCCGTGCAGATAGATGGGCGAATGGCCGAACACGAGGGCGACGCCGACGTCGTACTTGGTGATCGCGTATTGCTGACGATAGGACTTCCCGGCGTTGATGCTCGCGGGGTCGGTCAGCGTATACGTACCGGTCGCGCTCGGGTAGTAGAACGCGGAGCCGTACAAACTCAGCCCCGAACGAAGATCGGGCAACTTTTCGATCCCGGCGCCGACGCCGTTGAGATTGGGATAGCCGTAGTTGTCGGTGGTGTGCAGGTAGCCGACGCCGAGATAGAACCGTGGCGAAGCGATCTGATACTCGAGCCGCGCATCCAAGGAGCTCTGCCGAGCCAGAAACACGGGAGCGAATGCCGAACCGCCGTCGATCGTCGAGAATCGCGTATAGTGATTGCCGACCGCGTCGCGGTTGGTGTCGCTAGTGACGTAGCTGTCTTGGCGAAAGTCCACTTTCAGGGCGAGCGCCGAGTTGAGCGGTGCAAAGGCTCCACTCAGCAAGTACGAATCGCAGTAGCCGCCGGCCACGAACTCGTTGTAGTTTTCCGCTCCTGCGTATGCGGCTTGCACGAACACGGTGTACGAGGACGGGGTTGGCGCCGGTGTCGGTGCCGCGGTAGGGACGGCCGGCGGGGGCGGCGGCGGCGGTGCGAACGTCGGCGCCGCAGTCGGTGCGGGTGCCGGCGGCGGGGGCGCTGCGAGCGGAATGTAGCGAACGACGACGACGTGCCGGGCCGGCAGCCACTGCACGTACGCGCCCATCCCCTCGGAGATCACGCGGACCGGCACGAGGATGATGCCGTGGTAGAGCATCGGCGGCACGTCGAGCGGCCGCGTCTCGCCATTGATGATGACCTCGGCGCGGTTCAGCGTCACCGAGACGCTCGAGCCCGGCTTCTCAGCGACGACGGTCTTGCCGTCGGCCGAAACCGTGACGGTAGCGCCCATCTGCTCGAACATGCTGCGCAGCGGCACGTAGATGTGGCCGCCCTTCACCAGCGCCGCCAGAACGCGGTTTCGGGTCAGGACGTCCGGCTTAGCGTAGACGGTGTGGTCGTTGAAGACGATCGGAATCAGACCGGAGGGCGGACTGCCGAAGTCTGACGCTGCGGCTCCGGCCCCCAACGCGCCCTGCAGCACCGCAAGCGCCGCTGCTCCAGCCAGGAACGGCATGCCAGCCGTGCGTCCGTCTCGGGACATCTTGAGCCAAGCTTGCATGACCGTTTCTCCAGTCACCGGCGGCGACGCCCCGGTTGGGGGTGTTCTCGGATCTGGAGCGCAAGAGGCGGCTGTCAGGCAAGACAGCTCATAATGCTCAGCAGATTCGGCTTTCACCCGGCGGCTTGGCGCGAGGGACGCGACAGCCGATAGGTTGCTATTTCCCGACGAATGCTCCGATCAAACCAAGCGTGCTCGGAGCATCGCTCTTCTTCTCCCGGCCGGGTCGCGGCGGGTTTTGCCGCGCGAACGCGTATGTGCTTCACGGACTTCGGATCTTTGGCGTCTGACGGAGGGCCGAGTGGAGAGACGGGGGCGGCGGTACGAGGCGGCGGGGTATGCGTCGGCCGACCCGGCGATCGCACGGTTCGCGGCGCACGTCGACCTGCGACGGCTGAGTCCGAAGACCTCAGTCGCCTACCAGCGCGACCTGGAGAGCTTCGGCTCGTTCCTCAAAGCGCGGGCGACGCAGGCCAAGCTCGATGAACACCAGCGTCCGCCCTATGACGAGCTGCCGGCGGCCTCGGCCGGCGACGTGCTGGCCTATCTGCAGCGGCTCAACGCATCGCGGGCCTACGCGCCGCGTTCGATTCGGCGCAAGATCTCCGCGCTGCGCACGTTCTACAAGTTCTTGAAGTTCGAGGGGCGGCGCGACGACAATCCAGCCGCCGACGTGCCGACCCCCAAGATCGGACGGCCGCTTCCGAAGGCGCTGACGGAGCCGGAACTGACGCGCCTGCTCGACGGGACGCGTCCGATTGCGGGCTCGACCGACGCACAGCGCAAACGGGACCGCGCGATCCTGGAGACGCTCTACGCCAGCGGCGTGCGCCGCTCGGAGCTGCTGGGACTCGCGCTGGCCGACGTCGACCTCGACAATCGCACGATGCGTGTCGTCGGCGGAAAAGGCAACAAAGACCGGCTGGTGCCGCTGACGCAGGCCGCCGCCGACGCGCTGCGCGACTATCTCGGCGTCCGCCCGCGCACGGCCAGCGACGCCTTCTTCATCGGGCGAAGCGGGGCGCGCCTGAGCGAATCGGCCCTCTACAAGATCGTGCGCAGCGCGATCGAGCTGGCCGATCTCAAGGGTCGCGCATCACCGCATACGCTACGGCATTCGATGGCGACGCATCTGTACGAGAACGGCGCCGACCTGCTGGTCATCAAAGAAATCCTCGGTCACGAGAGCCTGGCGACGACGCAGGTCTATACCAAGGTAGCGCGCGTGCGCATGCTCGAGCAATTCGATGCTGCGCACCCGCGCGGAAAGAAAAAGCGGCGCGACGGCTGAGCCTCCGGTTAGGGAGTGGTGGCGCGGATCGCTTCGCGCGCTCTGACCAGCGCCGAGATCGTTTCGTTGTGCGGCGTCGGCACAGCGGCGCGGCGGCCGGCGGCGACGACCGCGCCGTTGATGAAGTCGACCTCGGTCGGCGCGCCGGCGCGCAGATCGGCCAGCATCGAGCTGTCGAGCTCGGCCGTTTGCTCGACGATCGTGCGCACGTACGACCACGGGTCGGAAAACGGCAGCGGGATGCGCATTGCGTTGGCGACCGTCGCGGCTTCTTGGGCGAGCGAACGCGCGACGTCGCCGGCATAGGTGTTGGTGAGCACGATGCCGTTCGGGCGATCGAGCAGCGCCGCCACCGGCGTGATCGCAGCGGTCGCGATCAGCTTGCCCCACAGATGCGGGCGTATGTCGTACGCGGCGCTGGCGCGGAAGCCCGCATCGGCCAGTAGCCGCGCGATCCGGTTGCAGGCCTCGGGCGAGGCGCCCGCGCTGCCGAGCACGGTCGCGCCGTCGCCGACGCGGCGCACGTCGGCCGGCCCGACGGCGAGCGCGGACTCGGTCGTCGCGCCGATGACCAGCGAGATCGTGCTACCCAAACAGGTCTTGATCGTTTCTTCGTTGCCCAGACCATTCTGCAACGAGACGATGACGGCGGCCGGATCGAGCTGGGCGCCGAACGGCCGCAGCACGCGCAGGGTGTCGGTGGCGCGCACGAACACGAACAGCACGCCGACGCCGAACAGCGCGCGCGGATCGCTGGTCGCAGTAGCCGCGCTCGCCGCTCCGTCGACGCGGAGCCCTTCGCGCGCGACGGCTGCGACGATCTCCGGATTGCGCTCCAGCAGAACCACCTCGTTGTGGGCCGCGAGCCGTTGGCCGAACAGCGTGCCCAGCGCTCCCGCGCCGACGATGCCGATCCTCATCGGCGCCTCGCGAGCGCGCGGCCGTCCACGGTCCGAATTTTGAAAAGGCCGATCACCAGTACTCCTGCGCAGAAGCCGCCGATGTGAGCGAAGTACGCGATCCCGCCTCGCGACTCCGCCGCGCGCGCGCTGAGCGACCCGAACCCGGTCATGAACTGGACCAGCGCCCACACGCCGATCACCAGCAGCGCCGGGAGCCGCACGAAGAGCGGAAAGCAGCCGATCGGCACGATCGTGCGGACCGAGGCGAAGGGGAAGTTGACCAGGTACGCGCCCAGGACGCCGGCGATCGCACCCGAGGCGCCGAGCGCCGGAACGTGACTGCTGGGCGCGGCCGCGATCTGCGCCAGGCCGGCCGCGATCCCGCACACCAGATAGAACGCCGCGAAGCGCAGATGACCGCACGAGAACTCGATCGCAGGGCCGAACACGATCAGGAACAGCAAGTTGAAAAAGATATGCGCCAGGCCGCCGTGGACGAACATTGAGGTTACGATCGTCAGGAACGGGATCGGCGGCGAAGGCGGCGGCAACACCACGCCGCGGGTCACGTCGTACGGTATCGCGGCGAAGGCGTTGATGAACGCGTCGGCGCCGGGACCGGCGTTCACTTCCTGGAGGTAGACCCAAATGTTGATCGCGACGATCGCGTACACGACGAACGGGAACGGCATGCGCCGCCCATCATCCCCGATCGGGATCATCGACTTTTACGCCGGCGGCGGAGACCCGGCTAGAACTGGAATTGCAGTCCGAAGGCGGTGCGGCGTCCGGAGTGCAGGATGTCGCGCTCGCCGCCGAACAGCTGCAGCCCGCCGCCCACGCGCAGGTTGAGATAGCCGTCGGCAGTCGGATGACGCGGGTCGTAGATGAGGCCGTCGAAGCCGAGCCCGTTGAGACCTGGATTGTAGATCGCGCGCGCGCCCAGGCGCGAGTACAGCAGTCCGCCCCCGACCGCGAAATGCGGCGCGATGTGGCCCATCGCGGCGAAGTTCCAGGTCGTCGCCGGACCGCCGGTATCGTTGACGCCGGCGAATAAGTAGGTCGAGCCCTGCGGCAGCGCGATCAAGTTGACGTCGGTCTCCGGTCCGCGGTCGCGCTTGAGCAGCGGCGAGTTGTACGTTCCGGCATGCTGATCGTCGAGTTCGGAGACGCGCACCTGAAGCGCGAGCAACTGGGTGACCAGCGAACCGACCTTGTCTTTCACGTCCGCCTGCACCGTGCTCGGATTCGCCGTGGCCGACGCGCCGGGTGCCGCGCCACGCGGCGAGCCCGGCGCAGCGCTGGGATACGGCACCGGCCCTGGTCCCTGCTGGCGCCCCGGCGCCGCGGCGGGAGCCGGAACCGGGTATGGGGTCGCTCCCGCATCGACGCCGTAGACGTGCGAGCGTCCACCGAACTTGGCGAAGATCGAGTTGGCCTTCTGCGAGGCGGCATCGACCTGCGCGATCGTGTCGCGCAGCTGGGCCTGCGTCTGCGGGTTGCTGCTGACGTTGTGCAGGTCGCCCGCAATCGATGCGAAGGTCGACGCCGTCTGCGCGATGCTTTGCGTCGTCTGCAGGATGTTCGCGCGCAGCTGCGGGTCGGTGGCGAGGCTCGTGATGTGGTCGGCGGTCACGTTGAGGTCGTGCGCCGAGCGATCGAGCGCGGCAATGATCGAGTCGAAATGACCCGTGTTCCGATTGACGGTTTTGTCCAGGCTGCCGGTGATGTCGGTGATGTCGGCACTGCCGCGTTCGAGCGCGAGCTGCAGCGTGTCGGCCAGCGTGTCGATCCGCCGCGAAAGCTTGCTGAAGGTACCGTTGGCGGTCCCGCTGAGCTCTTTGGCGTTGTCGAGTGCGGCTTGCAAGGTGTTCAGCAGCGCCGGTTCCCGCCGCTCGAGCGTCGACAGCATGACATCCAGCCGGCGAACCTCACCCTGGCCCTGATCGAGCAGGTCCTGAATGGTTGCCGGATTGGTTCCCTGCGGCTGCTGGTCCAACGGCAGGATCGTGCGCGGCAGCACCGCGACGGCCGCCGGCGCGTTGGTGGCGGCCGCGAAGCCGGGCCGCGTCGAGGGCGGCAGCGGCACGATCTCGAGCGTCGAGTCGCCCGTCAGCGGTGCCTGGATCAGGAATTTGGCGGTGCGCGGGACGTCGACGTTGTTGTTGATGGCCACGATCACTTCGACGGTGAAATCGTCGGGCAGGAGATTGGTCTGATCGACGACGCCGACCACGACCCCGCTTTCGTAGACCAGCGCGCCGCGATGCAGTCCGGCCGCCGACTTGAAATGGACCCCGATCTTGTACCGGCCCTGGGGTCCGACGTTCGCGAGCACGACGAAGATTGCGAACAACCCGACGAGCGCAAAGATCGTGAAGAGACCGACGAGAGCTTGTCTGTTCATATGTGTCTCAAATCGGGATCGGCCCGACTTCACTCCCTTGCAAGAACTGTTGTACGATCGGGTTCGGCGAACGCCGGATCTCGTCGACGGTACCGTAGGCGACGATTGCGCCCTCGAAGAGCATCGCGATGTAATCCGCCATTAGGTAGATGCTCTCGAGGTCGTGCGAGACGACGACGGCCGTGCCGTTGAGCCGTGCTCGCAGGTGGATGATGAGATCGGTCAGGACGTGGGTGATGATCGGATCGAGGCCGGTCGTCGGCTCGTCGTAGAGGACGGCTTCGGGATTGGTGATCACGGCGCGCGCGAAGCCAGCTCGCTTGACCATCCCGCCCGAGAGCTCGGAGGGATAGCGGTCCTCGGTGTGCGCGAGCCCGACCGATTCGAGCGCGTGCGCGACCTGGGTCCGAATCTCGCCGTCCCTCAGCTTGGTGTGCTCGCGCAGCGGCAGCGCGATGTTCTCGCCGATCGACAGCGAGTCGAACAGCGCCGAGAACTGAAACGCGAAGCCGATCGAGCGCCGCAGCTCGACCAAATCGAGATGCCGCAGGGTGGTGATGTCGCGGCCGCTGACCAGCACGTGTCCGCTGTCGGGAGTTTTCAGCCCGTTGAGCAGCCGCAAGATGGTCGACTTCCCGGCACCGGAGAGCCCGATGATGCAGGTGATCGCGCCTTCGACGATGTCGAGCGAGAGATTCTGCATGACGATCTTCGGGCCGTAGCGCACGCAGACGTCGTCGAGTCGCGCCCAGATTGCCATCAGCTGTTCCCGAAGAGCACGTACGAGAGTAAGAAATTGAAGATGAAGATCAGGATGATCGACGTGACCACCGCACCGGTCGTCGCTTTGCCGACCCCGGCCGCACCGCCGCGCGTCGTCAAACCCTGATAGGCGCCGATGATCGCGATGATCACCCCGAAGACAACCGACTTCAGCAGTCCCTTGAGGACGTCACCGAAGGGCAGCACCGCGCGCGCCGATGAGATGAACGACTCGTACGAGATGTGCGCGTACAGGTGGGCTACCCACATGCCGCCCACGATCGACACGATGTCGGCGAAGATGGTCAGCAGCGGGAGCATGATGACCAGCGCCACCAGCCGCGGCACGACCAGCATGCGCACTGGCGAGAGACCGAGCGCCTCGAGGGCTTCGATCTGTTCGGTCACGACCATCGAACCGAGCTCGGCCGCGATCGCGGCCCCGGTGCGGCCGGCCACGACGACCGCCGAGAGCATCGGGCCGAGTTCTCGCGCGCTCGAGAAGGCGACCGCGCCCCCGACCAGGTTGCCGACGCCATACTGCACGGCCTGAACCGCGCTCTCGAGCGAAAAGACCATCCCGGTGAAGAGCGAGGTCAGCAACACGATCGTCCACGATTGGACGCCCAGCAGGTACGCTTGGTCGAGCGTCTCGCGAAGGCGGACCCGGAAGGCCGCGATGAAACGGACCGAGTCTGCAAGCAGTTCCGCGGCTCCCCCGGCATAGGTGAAGACGCTGACCGTCCCCCGCCCGACGTCGTCGAGCATTTTCATTCCGGGGCGAGTTCAGCAAGCGCCTCCAAGACGCCTCGCACGACCTGGACGCGTTTCGCCACGACCCCGCGCTCGGCTACCAAATTGTACTGGACCTGGTACAGGCGCTCCAGCTCGTGGTCCACGTGGCGCAGTTGGCCTTGCGCTTCACGCTCGTAGGGCTCGAAGTAGCGGCGCACCGCGTCCCGGTACGCGCGGACGGCTTCGTCGTCGAGGTCGCCGGCGGCGAGCCGGCGCAATAGCCGTTCCTGAGCCGCCAGCAGCGCGCGGTCGGTGATGTGGAAGCCGCCGACCGTCGCTGCCAGCGCGCGCACCGCTTCGGGCTCAGCCACGCGCGACCGCGTCGAGCTGCGCGCTGAAAAGCTGCCGGATGCCGCCCTCCGCGAGTCCCAGCAGCGCGTCGAGGTCGGCGCGACCGAAGGGCTCGCGCTCGGCGGTCCCCTGGAGTTCCACGAAGCCGCCGCCGTCGGTCATCGCGACGTTCATGTCGACCGCGGCCCGGCTGTCCTCTTCATACGGGAGATCCAGCACCGGCTGACCGTCGATCATGCCGACCGAAACGGCCGCGATCTGCCCGCTCAACGGCCACGTCTTCTTCTGCTGCGGATCGAACTTCTTCCGGAGGGCGAGCGCCAGCGCGACCCAGGCGCCGGTGATCGATGCGGTGCGGGTCCCGCCGTCGGCGCCGATCACGTCGCAGTCGACCAGCACGGTCAGCTCGCCGAGCTTCTCCATGTCGACGACCGCGCGCAGCGCGCGTCCGATCAGGCGCTGGATCTCGTGCGTGCGTCCGCCCAGCCGCCCCTTGGCCGACTCGCGCTGGTTGCGTTCGGGCGTGGCCTGCGGCAGCATCGCGTACTCGGCGGTGATCCAGCCGCTGCCGCGTCCGCGCATCCACGGCGGCACGCGGTCCTCGATCGCCGCCGCACAGATGACGCGGGTCCGGCCGAGCGTGATCAAGACGCTGGCGTCGGCGAACGCAAGATAGCCCGTCTCGATCGAGATCGGGCGCAGCTGGTCGGGGGCTCGGCCGTCGGCACGCACGAACGCACCGGATTCGGTTCGCGGGTCCGCGTTCCGCCCTGCCCTCAGGCGCCGGTCGTCATTCCACCGTGACGGTCTTGGCCAGGTTGCGGGGCTGGTCGATGTCTTTGCCGTCGATATCGGCGATATGGTACGCGAGCAGCTGCAGCGGGATGACGTTCACGATCGGCGAGAGCATCTCATCGACGCGCGGGACCCACAGCACGTGATCGGCGAGCGCGGCGGCCTCGTCGTCGCCGTAATTGGCGACCAGGACGATCGGTGCTTCGCGCGCTTTCGACTCGGCGATGTTCGAGAGAACCTTCTCCCGCACGCGTCCGTCGGTCACGATGCCGATGACCGGCGTTTTGTTGTCGAGCAGCGCGATCGGGCCGTGCTTCATCTCGCCGGCGGCGTAGCCTTCCGCGTGGATGTAGGAGATCTCTTTGAGTTTGAGCGCGCCCTCGAGCGCGGTAGGGAAGTTGACGTAGCGGCCGAGGAAGAGCACCGAACGTGCGCGGCGCACGCGCTTGGCGACCATCTTGATGTCGGCCGAGGTATTGAGGACGACGTCGATCGCGGCCGGCAAGAGTTTGGTGCCTTCGGCGATTTCGCGCAGCCGCTCGAGCGGCGCCGAACGCCGGATGCGCGCCAGATAGAGGGCGAGCAGCGTCGCGGCGATAGCCTGCGAGACGTAGGTCTTGGTCGCCGCGACCGAGATCTCGGGACCGCCGCGCGTGTACAAGGTCGCGTCGGCCAAGCGCGTCAGCGCCGAGCCCACGACGTTTGAGATGCCGATGATCGGCGTGCCCTCCTCACGCGCGATCTTGACCGCCTCGATCGTGTCGGCGGTCTCGCCGGACTGCGACATCGCGATCGTCAGCGTGCGCGCGTCCATGTAGCGGTCGCCGTACCGGAACTCGCTGGCCAGTTCCATCTCGACCGGCAGCCGGCACAGCGAGCGCATCAGGTACATGCCGACCATCCCGGCATGATACGCGGTGCCGCACCCGGTGATCGAGATTTTCGTCATCGCGCGCAGTACGATCTCGTCGATCTTCAGTTCGGCCCCGAGCTGCACGTCGTGGTTTTCGTCGATCCGTCCGGCCAGCGTTTCTTTGATGACGTTGGGCTGCTCGAAGATCTCCTTGAGCATGAAATGCTTGTAGCCCGACTTCTCGGCCGAACTGGCGTCCCAGGTGATGCGCTGGACATCGCGCTCGATCGGCTTGCCGTCGAATGCCGTCAGGGCGTAGCCGTCGCGGCCGACGGTGACCATCTCGCCTTCGGCGAGCACGACCACGTCGCGCGTGTACTGCAGCATCGCGGGGATGTCCGAGGCGACGAACATCTCCCCTTCACCCAGGCCGACGATCAACGGCGAGGCGCCGTTGCGCGCAAAGATCAGCTGGTCGGGGTCGTTCGAGGAGATCACGCCCAACGCGAAGGCGCCGTGGACTTGCGCCAGGGTGCGGCGCAGCGCTTCGACCAGGTCGCCCTCGTCGTGCGTTTCGATCAGGTGCGCGAGCACCTCGGTGTCGGTCTCGCTGCGGAAGATGTGCCCTTGGGCCAGCAGCCCAGCGCGGAGCGCGGCGTAGTTTTCGATGATGCCGTTGTGGATGACCGCGATCTTCCCGCTGCAGTCCATGTGCGGGTGGGCGTTGGCGTCCGAGGGACGGCCGTGGGTGGCCCAGCGGGTATGCCCGACACCGGTCATGCCGTGGAGCGCCTCGCCGTTCCGCAGCCGGGCGGCGAGGTTGGCCAGCTTACCTTCGGCCTTCGAACCGGTCAGGCGGCCGTCGGAGTCGATGACCGCGATCCCGGCCGAATCGTAGCCGCGGTACTCAAGCCTCGACAAGGAGTCCATGATGATCGGGACGCTGTCACGCTTCCCGATGTATCCGACGATCCCGCACATGTCTCGATCAACCCCCGCCGGCCGGTGAATGGTTCTCGCGGCTTACTTGATACCTTCGCGCGTGCGCTTGTAGGGGATCTTCCCGGCGCGCACTTCGTTGAACGCCGTCGATACGGGCTTGTTCGGGTTGACGCGATCGGTCAGCGGCGGCGCGCCGTTGTTGAGCTGCTTCGCGCGTTTGGTGACCACGTTCACCAGAGAGAATTTCGAATCGACGTGCTTGAGCAGTCCGTCGAGGTCGCCGAATACGCTGTCGCTCATTTAGGTGTTTTCCAGTTCTTTCAGTCGGTTGTCGGGGTAGCGGTGGATGCGGTACCGTTCCGCGCGGACGATCGCTTCGAGGTCGTCGATCGCTTGCTGGGGCTTTGCTTCCTCGTTGATCACCAGGTAGTCGAAATTGCGGGCGAAGGTGAACTCATCGTGTGCGGTCTCGAGCCGCGCGGCGATCTGCGCGTTGGTTTCGGTGCGCCGCGCCTCCAGGCGCGAGCGCAAATACGAGAACTTGTCGGGAACGATGAAGATCAGCACCGCCCCCGGAAACGCACGCTTCATGGCGAGCGCCCCGTTGACTTCCGGTTTCGAGACGACGTCATATCCGGCTCGAAGGGCCTCGTCGATGAACGATCGCGGGGTTCCGTAGAGATGCCCGTTGTAGGTGCGCGTCTCCAGAAAACCGTTGACCGCCATGCGACGCTCGAACTCCGGCCGCTCGAGGAAGAAGTAGTCGACGCCGTCGCGTTCGCCGGGGCGCGGTGGGCGCGTCGTTGCCGACACGGAGTACAGAAAGCGCTCGTGGCGAGCCCGCAGCCCCTCCACCAGCGTGTCCTTTCCGGCCCCGGACGGGCCGGACACGACGAACAGCAGTCCCGGCCCGCTCAGGACGCCTTTTTCCTCCGCAAGGCTCAAACACGAAGAAATACGGAATGGGCGAGAAAGCACCTGCCGGGCTGATGACGACGGACTGGCTCCTGATGCGGCGAGCGGCCGCCGAACTCGAGCGAGCCGTGCGCGGCGGGCGGGTCACCGACGCCGGCCTGCTCGACGACGGCCGCGTCGCGCTGCGATTCGGCGGTTTGGGCCGCGGCGGCACGCCGACCCTGGCGATCGACGCCTTCGGGTCGCCCCCGCTGGTGACGCTCGAGCTCGACGAGCTGGCCGTGCGCAGCGAGCCCGGCTGGCTGCGCTCGGTCGGAACGACGCTGCGCGGCATGCGGCTGAGCGCCGTGCAGGCGCGCCACGGCGACCGCGTGATCGTGCTGACCTTCGGCACCGCCTCGCGCTTCGGCGTCGTCAACGAAGTCCGGCTGGTGCTCGAGCTGGTTCCGCGCTACGGCAACGTCGTGCTGCTGCACGACCGGCTGGTGGTGGCGGCGGCCAAGCAGTTTTCGCCGGCTGAAAACGAGGCCCGCGCCGTCCAGTCCGGGCTGCCGTACGAGCCGCCTCCATTGCCGCGGGCCACGCTGGACGCGGCGGGGTTCGCCGAGGCTTGGGCGGCTGGGGCCGACGCCGCCGCCCGGGGCCGCGCCCTGGGCGGCTTCTTGCCCCTTCTTCCGCGTTTGCTGGCGGCGTCGGTCGTAGCCGAACCGGAAGCCGTCCCAGAGCGTCATGGGACGGCGGTGCCGCCGGCCGAGCGGGCCGCGGCGCTGCTCTCGGTGGCCGAGCAGGCCGCGCCGCAGCCGGGCGCGGTGCACACCTACCGGGATGCGGCGGGGGCGCTCGTGGCCGCGCACGTCGTTCCGCTCGCACAGTATGCCGCGCTCGAGCACCGCGTGGAGCCTGCGCTGCTGGCGCTCTTTGCGGAGGCGCGGACGGCCGCGCAAGGCCTGCGGCAGGGCGGCTCCGCCGAGCGCCGGCGCAGCGCGCTCGGGGCCCGCGTCGAGCGCCGGGTGCGCGCCGCGAACGCCGAATCGGCACGGCTTTCGGAACAACTCGCCGATGCCGCCGGCCGCGAGCAGTTTCGTCAGAACGGCGACGCGCTGTACACGCACGCGCACGAGGTCGGCGCCGGGGCGACGAGCTTCGTGCCGGCGACGAATCCGGGCTTGGCGATCGCACTCGATCCAGAACTCGACGCAAAAGAGAACGCGCGCCGTTACTATGCGCGCTACCGCAAAGCGGCAAACGCGCTGCCGCACCTCGAAAAGCGCCGCGAGGCGCTGCGCCTGCGCCTGGCCGCGCTCGACGAGCTGGCCTTCGAGATCGGCCGCGCCGACGCGGCGACGCTGCGCGAGCTCGAAGCCGATCTCGACGCACTCGAAGGGCGCCCGGCCCGCCGCGGCGCGACGAGTATTCGCAAACGCGCCCCGCTGCGTTTCGAGCGCAGCTCGGGGGCGCGAATCTACGTTGGCCGTTCGCCGCGTGAAAATGCGGAGATCACCTTCCGGATCGCGCGCCCCGGCGATTTGTGGTTCCACGCCCGCGGGGTGCCGGGCTCGCACGTCGTCCTGCAGTCGCCGGCCGGGGAAGCGCCCGCCGACGAGGATATGGATGCCGCCGCGGATCTGGCCGCTGCGCACAGCAAAGCGCGCGCAGCCGGGCGGGTCGAGATCGACTACACCGAGCGCAAGCACGTGCGCAAAGCGCGCGACGGTGGACCGGGACTGGTGTGGTACACCAACGCCCGTACGCGGACCGGGGATCCGGCCCGCGCCCTAGAGCAGGATGCTCAGCCGACTCGCGCGCGATAAGCGCGCACTTCTTGCGCGACGCGCGCGTATGCAGCGGCGATCGCATTGACGCGCTGGGCGGCGCCGTCGAGATTGCCGACGCGCGCCCGCCCTTCGAGTTCATCGGCCAGCTGCATCACCGCGTTCGCGCCGACGTTGCCCGCGCTGCCCTTGATCGCATGCGCCGCCCGCCGCACCATCTCGGCATCGCCGGCGGCGACGCCTTGCTCGAGGGCACGGGTGTGCTTGACGCCGGTGTCCAGTGCCATTTCGAGCAGTTCCGCGATCCCCGCGGTATCGTCCTCGAACGCCTCCTCGAGGCGGGCGAGGTCGAGAACATCGTTACCCGGCAACGCCGATTCCGTGCACGAAGCGTTCGACGACCGCGCGGAGCGCGGCGAGTTGGACGGGTTTCGCGAGGTAGTCGTCCATGCCCGCAGCCAGGCACTGTTCGCGGTCGCCTTCGAGGGCGTTGGCCGTCATCGCGACGATCGGCACGTGGCGTCCACGCGCCGCTTCGGCGCGCCGGATTTCGCGGGTCGCTTCGAACCCGTCGACCTCGGGCATCTGGCAGTCCATCAGAACCAAGTCGTAGTCGTCGCGCCCGACCGCATCGATCGCCTCGCGCCCGTCGGCGACGGCATGCGCCGCATAGCCGAGCTTCTTCAGCTGCTGGAGCGCGAGCTTGCGGTTGACCGGATTGTCCTCGGCGACCAGGACCAAGACCGATTGGCGCGGGGCCGGGACCCGCGGTTCGGCCAAGCGCGGTCCCGTCGCGACGACACCGTGCACGGCCGAAACCAGCGCGTCGTGGAGGGTGACTTGGCGGATGGGCTTCCGCACGACGGCCACGAAGCCGTGCGCCCGGGCGCCCGGTGTCCCCGGCGGCTCGTCGGCGCCGGTGACCAGGACCATCCCGACCTTTTCGAGCCCCGGGACCGCGCGCAGCCGCGAAGCGAACGCGTAGCCGTCGCCGCCGGCGGCGCGGTCGATCACCACCGCATCGAACGGGCTGCGGCGCGACGCCATCGCGCGGGCGAGTTCGAGCGCGTGGGCCGCGTTGCCGGTACTGGACGCGATCGCGCCCCAGGCCAGCAAGTACTGATCGACGACTTGGCGTGCGACGGCCTCTTCGTCGATGATGAGAATGCGGGCGCCGCGCAGCAGGTCGACCGGATCGCGCTCGTCTTCGAGCACGCGCGGGAACGGCACGGTGAACCAAAACGTCGAGCCGCGCCCGACGCTGCTGTCGAAGCCGATCTTGCCGCCCATCAGCTCGACGATCCGGCGCGAGATCGAAAGGCCGAGTCCCGTGCCGCCGTAGCGCCGCCGCGTCGATTGATCGGCCTGCCGGAACGGTTCGAAGAGCTGGTCGGCGACCTCGGCCGCGATGCCCGGCCCGGTGTCGGCCACCGAGAACCGCAGCACCGCATCGGCGCCTTCGAGACGTTCGACGACCGCACGTACGGTGACGCTGCCGGCGGCGGTGAACTTCACCGCGTTGCCGAGCAGGTTGAGCAGAATCTGACGCAGCCGGTCGGCGTCGCCGACCACGCGCCGCGGCACGTCCTGCGCGACGTAGGTCGACAGCGAAAGGCCCTTCTTGCGCGCCGCCGCCGCCAGAATGTCGGTCGCGTTCTCGACCGCCACGACGGGCGAGAACGGCACCGCTTCGAGCTCCATGCGGCCGGCCTCGATCTTCGAGAAATCGAGGATGTCGTTGACGATGCCGAGCAGCGATTCGGCCGAGTCGCGCACGGTGATCGCGTACTCGCGGCCTTCGTCATCGAGCGAGGTCTGCAGCAGCAGTTCGGACATCCCGACCACCGCGTTGATCGGGGTACGGATCTCGTGGCTCATCGTGGCCAGGAATTGCGCCTTGACCTGGGCTGCCTCGACGGCGCGGTCGTGCGCGGCGTGGATCGCCTCCTCGGCGCGTTTGCGCTGGGTGATGTCGCGAACGATGATCACGGCTTCACCCAGATCGCGCGTTGCGCCGCGCGCGAACTCGATCGGGAACGTGTTTCCCGACCGGTCGCGTCCGGTCGTTTCGACGACGTTGGCGTACAGCGGGGTCACCAGGTCGTATTCGGGGAGCAGCCGCGAGAGCGGCGTGCCCGCCAGGGCGTCGGCATCGAACCCGAACAGCGACGCGCCGGCCGGGTTCACCGATGCGACCAGCCCGCGCGAATCGACGATGATCAGCGCGTCGGCGACGCCGCTGATCAAACCGCTCAGGCGCCGCTCGCTTGCACTCAAGAAGCGTGCCAGCCGGTTCGTCTCGTACAGCAGCGCGATCACCAAGAACGCCGTCGCGATCAGCACGTCGGCGCGCGAGAGATACCAACCGACGGTGTACTGCGCGCCGCCGAACGCATTGAGGAGCGATTCGAGCAAGAACGCCGTCGCGGGCACGCTCAGCCAGGCGTCGATGACCGTGCGCGTTCCCCACAACAACAGCACGAAGGCTGCCGCCGACAGCAGTCCGACCACGCCCAGGACGACGTAGAGGGGAAAGAGATAGTGGCCGTCGTGCGTGAGCGGCGGCAGTTTGCCGTGCCACACGTACACCGCATACGTCAGCGCGGCCGCCGCCATGAAGGTCAAGACGATACAGCTCGCGGCGCGCGCGCTGCGCACGCGCTGGGTGCCTTCGACCGCCGCGATCAGGACGTACCCGACGTATGACGCCGGCAGCGCGGAGTGCCACAACGCCCACAGGTAGGTCGACGCGTTGACGTCGCCGCCGAAGAGCCGCGACGGCGCGACCCCCGAAAACGTCAGCAGATACGGGATGAAGACCAGCGCGCTGAAGGTCGTGCCGCAGGCCAGGGCCAGCAGCGAGGGCTTGCGCGAGAGCGCGAACTGCGCGAACAGGATCATCGCGGTTACCGCGAGTCCCATCAGCACGGCGCCGCCATAGAGCGTGACGAAGCCTGGGAACGTCCCGATCACATCGCGCGAAAAGGGCGCGGCTAGCAGCCCGACGACCCCCAGAGACGCGATCGTGACGAGGGCCGCCCGGCGTTGCTGCGGCGTCGCTGGTAGCGTCGCCAGGTCGAGCACCGGTGAGTTCACGTCAACTTGACGTTTCGGCAGAATGGTGCTCGCGTCCGTCGCAAGCGGCTGCTTGTGAAGACTTCCTTACACGAGCGGACGTGCCGAAAGCGGGTCGCGAGCAAGCAGCATGGCGTCGCCGAACGAGAAGAAACGGTAGCCCCGCTCGATGGCCGTCCGATAGGCCTCCCGTACCAGCGGGTAGCCGGCAAACGCCGCGACCAGTACCAAGAGGGTCGAGCGCGGCAGATGGAAGTTGGTCAGCAGCAGGTCGACGACGCGAAAGGGAAAGCCCGGCGTCACGAACAGTTCCGTCTCGGCCTCACCGGACTGGACCGTGCCGTCGGCGCGTGCAGCGGCCTCGAGCGCGCGCAGGACGGTCGTGCCGGCAGCCACGATACGACGGCCCTCGGCGCGGGCTGCGGCCAGCGCGGCCGCCGTTGCCACCGGAATCGCGTAACGCTCGGCGTGCATGACGTGCTGATCGATCGTCGGCCCCTGCATCGGACGGAACGTTCCCATGCCGACATCGAGCACGAGCGGCGCGATGACGACCCCCCGGCTGCGGAGAGCGGCGAACACGGCTTCGGTGAAATGGAGCGATGCCGTCGGCGCCGCGACGCTTCCCGGCACGCGGGCGAACACGGTCTGATAGCGCGCGTCGCGGGCCGCATCGCCCGCGCCGACGTACGGCGGCAGCGGAACCTCGCCATGGCGTTCCATCAACGTGCCGGCATCGACGCCGTCGTCGAAGCGCACGACGCGCGGCCCGTCGGCCAGCACTTCGACAACGCTGAGGCCGAACTCGCCGACGAGCAGCCGCGTACCGGCGCGCAGCTTGCGAGCTGGACGGCCGAGCACGAGCCACTCGCGCGCGAGGGGGTCGTATCCCGCCCGCGCGCGGGGCCGGAGCAGCAGCAGCTCGACCGCACCACCCGTCTCGAGACGCGCGCGCAGCCGGGCGCGGACGACCTGCGTCTCGTTGATCGCCAGCACGTCGCCGGGCTGCAGCAACGCCGGAAGTTCCGCGAAGCGCCGATCGTCGAACGAAGCGTTCGCCACGACCAGCAAGCGCGATGCATCGCGCTGAGCAGCCGGTGCGCGGGCGATCGCGTGATCGGGGAGGACGTAGTCGTAGGCCGCGACGTCGCGCGGACCGGAACCCTGGGCGGTTGTCACGCGCGTTCTGCCGCCGGCCCGCGCGGCAGCAGCGCATCGAAGCGGCTGCGTTCGGTGTCGCGAAGCCGGCCCAGCACCGCCTCGCAGGCGAAGGTGTCGCGTTCGTGCGCGCAGGCCGAACGCAGCGTGACTTCCAGCGCGAGCGGCGGCAGGCGGCGCACGACGATCGTCCAGCTGCTTCCGGGCGGCAGCGAGCGGTCGGAGATGAACCGGATCGCATCGGCGGCTAGCGCGACGATCGCGACCGGCAGCCGCGCGCCCGTGCGACGATCGGTGAGCAGCGCGCCGATCGATTTGCGCAACGGGACGCACGTCGACGCTCGCTGTGGATCAGCCACTGCCGACCGCAGTACCCGGAAAGTAGAACGCCAGAATCTCGGCCGCCGGCGCGCCCGCGGCGGCGAAGTAACGCGCACCCCACTGACAGAGCCCGACCCCGTGGCCGCGACCGGAGCCTTCGACGACCAGACGCGCGCCGGCGTCGGTGCCGTCGACGTGCAACGCCCGCAGCCATGGGCTGCGGATCGCATCGTAACCGAGCGCGCGGCGAAAGGCTGCGATCGGAACGCTCACCGTTTCGCTGCCGGTGAGGATGACGGCGCGCGGCCGGCCGGTATCGTCGGCGTCGGCCAGACTCGCGCCGGCGATCGTTCCGCCGGTGCGTGCGCCGAACGCCGCGATCACCTGGCTGAGCGGCAACTCGCGGCGCCAGCGGTAATCCGGCGCCGGGACGCAGTGCGGATCGGCGACGCCGCGCAAATAGGGGAGCGGTGCGCCGCCCCAGGCCGACGCGATGTCCGCCGTATGGCCGCCGCAGCACGAGGAGTAGAACACCGCTGCCGGCCCCCCGTCGTAGGTGAGCGTTTGTCCGCGCGTGAGCTGCACCGCCGCGCTGGTGGGCGCGGTTTCCGCGTCGACGCCGCCCCAGCGCTGGTCGCCCTCGTCGGCGCGCACGTCGAAGGCGCGCGAGAGGGTCCGGCGCCCGAGCGCATAGGTGCGCGCAACGATCGCCTGCACCGCGAGCGCCTGCTGCGGCCACGACGGCGGCGCCTCGAGCGGAACGACGCCCTGCAAGTAGCGGTCGACGTCGAGCGTGGTCACCAGCGCCATCCGGCCGTCAGGCATCCCGACCGTCGACGGCGCGCCGCGCCAGCGGCGTCCGCCGAGCACGAAGGTTCCGTCGGCAAGTACCTGCGGCAGGCTGCCGCGCAGGTCGCCGGTGACGAGCACCCGGATCTGCGGTCCGGAGGAGTCCCACACGTCGAGTCCGCCGGTGGCGGCCGTGGCCGCCGCGGCGATCCCGCCCAGAAAGGACGCGCGCGCGATCACAAGAGCCGCGGCTGGATGCCGCTCCGATCGCGGCTGATGCCGAGATGCGCGAGCGCCGCCGGCGTCGTCTTGCGCCCGCTGGCCGTCCGCTGCACGAGTCCGATTTTGAGCAGAAAGGGTTCGACGACGTCTTCGAGCGTTTCGACGTCTTCGGTCAGCGTTGCGGCGATCGCGTTGATGCCGACCGGGCCCCCGTCATACTGGCGCGCGATCGTGTCGAGATAGGCGCGGTCCAAGCGATCGAGTCCGGCTTCGTCGACGCCTTCCCGCCGCAAGGCTTCGTCGGCGACCTCGGCGGTGATGACGCCGCCGGCGCGCACCTCGGCGAAGTCGCGCACGCGCCGCAGCAGCCGGTTCGCGATGCGGGGCGTGCCGCGGCTGCGGGCCGCGATCGTCTGGGCGCCGGCCGGTTCGATCGCGATATCGAGCACGCGCGCGCTGCGCTCGACGATGCGCTGCAGTTCGGCGGGTTCGTAATACGCCAAGTGGTGGACGATGCCGAAGCGATCGCGCAGCGGCGCCGAGAGCATGCCGGCACGCGTCGTCGCGCCCACGAGCGTGAACCGCTTGAGCGGCAGCTTCAGCGTTTTGGCGTAGGCGCCGCGGTCGACGACGAAGTCGATCTGGAAATCTTCCATCGCCGGATAGAGGTACTCTTCGACCGCCGTACCTAGCCGGTGGATCTCGTCGATGAAGAGCACGTCCCCCGTTTCGAGCGCGGTCAGAATGCCGACCAAATCCTTGGGTTTCTCGAGCGTCGGGCCCGAGGTGGGGCGCAGCGTGCCGCCGGTCGCCCGCGCGATCAGGTTCGCGAGCGTTGTCTTGCCGAGCCCGGGCGGGCCGGAAAAGAGCACGTGCTCCAGCGGCTCGCCGCGCCGCGCCGCGGCGTCGATCGCAATGCGGAGGTTGTCGACGATCTGCTCCTGCCCGACGTAGTCCTCGAAGGTTCGCGGGCGTAAGGTCGCGCCGTAGACTTCATCCTCGAGTGAGGCGTCGACCCCGACCAGGCGTTCACCCTCGAGGTCCTCCGGCGGGACCGAAGCATCGCCGACGACCTTCTTGCGCACCGAATCGCTCATGCGGATTCAGCCTTTCGAGGCTGAATCCACCTCGGCTTCGCCTCGTCAATAGCGGAAGTCGAAGCCATGGCGGCGTGACGCTGACGATAGATCTCGGCCAGCAGCGTCTCGGCGTCGTTGACGTGCGGTGCGCGCTCGAGCGTCTCGGCGATCATCGCTTCGGCTTCGGTGCGTTTGTAGGCCAGCTGCAGCAGCACCGCGAGCGCCTCGCTCGCGAAGGCGGGCATCGGCGGACGTGCCGGCACCTCGCGGTGCGGCGCGTCCTGGATCAGCAAGAAGCGTGCAACCTTCCCCTGCAGTTTGGCGACGATGTCGCGCGCCTTCTGCTGCCCGATCCCCGGCAGCGTTTTCAGAAAGGCGTGATCGCCCTCGTCGATGGCGCGCGCGATGCGGCCCATCGGCGCCGAAAACGCGCGCGCCGCCGACTTGGGACCGATCGACGCGACCGACAGCAAGGCTTCGAAAAACTCGCGTTCGATCGCGTTGCTGAAACCGAAAAAGGTGTACTTGCCGGCGTTTCCGTCGAGCGCGAAGTGCGGAAACACTTCCAGCATCACCGGCGTCCCGGGCGTTTCGGGGACCTTGTCCGCGACGCTCGGCGGCAGCACCAGGTCGTAGACGAGGCCGGCCGATTCGATCCGCGCGATCTCGCCGGCGTGTTCGACGAGCGTGCCGCTGATGCGGGAAAACACCGCTCAGATGCCCCCGGGCAGCGCCGCGCGGCGTCGCGCGCGCGCAGCACTGATCGCGGGCGGAACTCCGGCCGCCGAACGGAAGGCGAAGGCGATCGCCAATGCGAGGGCATCCGAGACGTCGTCGGGCTGCGGCGCTTCACGCAGGCCCAGCAGCCGCACGACCATCCCTTTGACCTGCGACTTGCGTGCCGATCCGCTGCCCGCGACGGCGAGCTTGACGACGGTATGGGCCAGGTGATGCACGACGATGCCGTTGGCGCCGGCGGCCAGCGCGAGGACGCCGCGCGCGTGACCCATCAGCACCGCGGTTTGCGGATGTTCGTAGGCCGACCAAAGCTCTTCGATCACCATGCACGCGGGATGGGTCGTGCGCACGACATCGACCATCGCGTCGTGCAGCTGGAGCAAACGCTGTTCGAGGGCCAGCGCCGGTTCAGGACGCAGGATGCCGGCTTCGATCAGGCGCAGGCCGCGTCCGTCGGCCTCGATGACGCCGTAACCGGTCGTGCGCAGACCCGGATCGACGCCGAGGATGCGGCGCGCGGTCATTGCGCCGTCTGCATGACCGTCAGGTTGACCGACTCGCCCGGATTCAAGCGCATCGACCCCTCCGGCTCGGTTCGCACCACCGTGCCCGGAGCGACGGTGGCGTCGGGCGTGTAGGCGATGTTGCCGACTTTGTAGCCGGCCGCGACCAGCGCGAGCTTGGCATCGTCCAGCGTCATGCCGGCAACGTCGGGCACGGTGCCCGGAACGGTGACGAAGATGGTGACTTTCGAGCCCTTCTTCGCCTGCGAGCCGGCGTTGGGATTCTGAAACGCAACTTTGCCCGGCGGCCCCTTCGCGTCGACGTTGTAGTTCAGCACGGGTACGAACGCTGCTTGCGTCAGCGTCGCCTGCGCGGTATCCGGATCGTTGCCGACGACGTTGGGGATCTCGGTCGACGTCGGGCCGGTACTGACGACGATCGCGACCGAACTGTTCGGCGGCGCGAAGGCGCCGGGATCCGGCGATTGCGATGCCACGATGTCGGCGGGGATCGCGTCGTTCGCGGTCTGGGTGACCGTGAAACTCAGGTGCGCCGCGGCCAAGGCGTGACGCGCATCCTCGAGGGTGAGGTTGATGACGCTGGGGACGCTCACTGGTGCAATGCCCTTCGACACGGACAGCGCGATCGCACTGCCTTGACGGGCCTGCGCGCCCGCGCCCGGGTTGACGTCGATGACGATACCGGTTGGGATCGTGGCATTGTAGATCTGGGTGATCTTCGCGCGCAGCTTGGCGTCGGTGAGCGTGCGCTGCGCGTCGGCCGCGCTGAAGCCCTTGACGTTGGGCACCGTGACGAGGGGCAAACCCTCCGAAACGACCAGCGCGACGGGCGCATCCTTCGCGAGCTTGGTCCCGGCGGCCGGATCCTGGCGGATCACGTGATCGACGGGAACGGTTTCGCTGGCTTCCTCGGTGACGGTCGGGCGCAGGCCGAGCTGGAACAGCGTTTGCTGCGCGACGGTCGAGCTCTGTCCTTCGACGCTCGGCAGCGTGATGTTGCGCGCCGGTCCGAAGAGGTCGCTGCGGAGCGCGAAGAAGCCGATCAGCACCGCGGCGAGGAGCAGCACCGGCATCACGATCCAGACGATCCAGCGGCGATCCGGCCGGTGCGGTTCTTCGTGCTCGGCGATCAGCTCGCCGACGCCGTCCGTGAGCGGCGGCCGGTCGGGCGAGAGCGAGGGACGCGGCGGCGGGGCGCCCGGCGGGATGCGCCCGGCCGGCGGTTCGCCGAAACTCGCCGCATGGGCGACCAGCGGCCGTTCGCGGGCTTCGCGCAGCGCGCTCGCCAACTCGGTCGCCGACGCGAACCGGTCGTGCCGATTCTTGCGCAAGAGGCGCGACACGATCGCCGCGATCGCGGGGCTGACGCCCGAGGCGTCGGGTTCGAGCTGCGGCGCGGGCTCGGTCACGTGCTTGAGGGCGACCGCGACCGGCGTGTCCGCCGTGAAGGGAAGCGCGCCGGTCAGCATTTGGTAGAGAACGACGCCGACCGAATAGAGGTCGCTGCGCTCGTCGATCTCGTGATTTTGCGCCTGCTCGGGAGAGATGTACGCGACGCTGCCCATCACCATGCCCGGCTGGGTGGCACCCAGTGAGTTCTCGGAGACGGCGCGCGCGATACCGAAATCGCTCAGCTTGACGACGTCGTCCTTGGTGATCAGGATGTTGGCCGGTTTGACGTCGCGATGGAGCAGTTCCTGACGGTGAGCGTACGCGAGCCCGCTGGCGATCTGGATCGCGTAATCGATCGCGACGTTTTCGGGCAGCACGCGTTCTTCGCGCAGCAGTTCTGCCAGCGTCGCGCCGTCGACCAGTTCCATCACGATGTAATACGCGTCGTTCTCTCGTCCGAAGTCGTACACGTTGACGATGTTGGGGTGCGAGAGCTTCGCGGCCGACTGCGCTTCGTACGAAAAACGGCGGACGAAGTCATCGTCGGCGGCGTACTGATCGCGCAGAACCTTGATCGCGACGCGGCGGCGCAGCAGGGTGTCGGTGCCGACGTAGACGAGCGCCATCCCCCCGTTACCGAGGAGCCCGTCGACGCGATACCGGTTATTGAGGAGCTGTTCGGCTTGCACGGTCAGCGCGCCACCATTCTCCGGTCATCTTCGCGACCGGGCGAGCGCGACCCGCAGAACCTCGCGCACGACCGGGGCCGCGTACGTCCCGCCGTAGCCGACGTTCTCGATGACGACCGCGACCGCGACGCGCGGCGCCTCGGCCGGGGCGAAGGCGATGAACCACGCATGCGAGCGGCCGTGCGGATTGGTTGCGGTACCGGTCTTCCCGGCCACCGTCACGCCGGGCAGCCGTGCCGCGGTCCCGGTGCCGCGCGCAACCACGGCCACCATCATTCCGCGCAGTTCGCGCGCCGTGTCGATCGAGATCGGCTGCTCGATTGTTTCGGGACGCGTTGCCAGCGCGGTTTCGCTGCCGGCGAGCCGGCGCACCAAATAGGGCCGCGGCATCACGCCGTCGTGCGCGACGGTTGCCGCGATCAGGGCCATGCGCATCGGCGTCACCAGCAGCGAGGCCTGGCCGAAACCGAGCTGCGCCAGGATGCTCGGGCTGACCTCGTCCTTCTTCGGCAGCCGGTCGCGCGCGACCGGCAGATCGAACTCCTCGCTTGCTCCGAGTCCCCAGTGCGCGGCGGCGTCGAACCAGCGCTCGACGCCGATGCGCAGCGCGATCTGCGCGAAGTCGACGTTCGAGCTGAGGGCGAACGCGCCGGTCAGATCCTGCGTTCCGGTCACTTCTTCTTCATCATTCCGCACGGTGAAGTTGCCGATCGTGAAACCGCCCCGATCGGTGAAGGTCGAGTCGAGCGTGACGACGCCGTCCTCGAGCGCATCGGCGGCGGTCACGACCTTGAACGTCGAGCCCGGCGGATAGAGGCCGTCGGTTGCGCGATCCAGCAGCGGCGATGCGGTGTCGGCGATCAAGCGGCTCCAGCCTGCGTCGAGACGGTTGGGATCGTAGGACGGAACCGACGCCAGCGCCAGCACCGCGCCGGTGCGCGGGTCGAGCACCACGCCCGCAGCGCGCGGGTAGCGGCCCAGGCCCGCGACCAGCGCACGCTGGACCGGCAGGTCGAGCGTCGTCACCACGTCGGCACCGCGCGGGGCGGCGCTCGAGCCGCTGAGCATATGCTGCAGCTGCGTCCACGGATCGGCAGCGTCGGCGCGTGCGGTCAGGATGCGGTCGAAGGCATCTTCGAGCCCTGAGGTTCCGTAGCGCGCCGAGGCGTAGCCCACGGCCTGCGCGACCAGCGCCGCTTGCGGATACACGCGCACGCCGCCGCGTGAGACCGCGAGCGGCGTTCCGTCCGAGGCCAGAATGGCGCCGCGCCCCACGGCGACCGCGGCATGCCGAGGATTGTTGGGACGGTCGGCGAGTTCTGGACCCTCGATGACCTGGATCCAGAGCTGGCGCAGCGCCAACACGGCAAACAGCACGATGAACAAGCGGCCCAGCCGCACGATCGCGCGATCGGTCAGCAGTTCACTCCGGCGCGCCGGCGGGACGTTCGCGTTCGCGCAGCAGCGTGTAGCCGTCGCCGGTGCGCACGGCAAGATGCGGCCGCGACGCGTCGCCGGCGATCGTTTCGTTCACCAGGCGGCGCGCCAGCGCGTCATCGATCCCGTCGATGGCCAAGATGGCGTCGACGCGCGCTTCGTCCAGCAGCGGTCCGGCAACGTACGGCGTCCGCGGAAGTGTTTCGAACAGGCGGTCTTCGTACGGCGCGTCGCGCCATGGTCCGCGCGGTCCGAACACCGTGGCGTGGTAATCCCACGCGCACAGGCGACGTTCGTTCCACACGAAGTGATCGCGCACGCAGGTACGGCGGCAGATCGCGCAGGGCACCAGCGATTCCGGCGGCCGCGTCAGCGCGTCGAGCACGTCTTCGGGAAGATCGTCGGGGTTGACGACAACGCTTTCGGTCAGCACCTCCGGCACCGGCGCCGACCACGCCGTGCGCGCGAGCAAGTCGAGTTCGCGCAGCGACGATACGAACGAACGGTCGTCGGCCGGATCGAAGGTCTGATCGGTCCAGCCGGCGAGATTGTCGGCGGCGATCCCGACCCGCTGCCAGTTCTCGCCGAGTACGACGCCGACGGGCGTCCAGGCGAGCGGTACGAGCCAGGCCGTGACCTGACGGTTCTCGGGCACGAGGCTCGAGGTGAACGCAAGGGTGCTCGCGTTCCCTCCGAGGACGTAGGCCCGAGGCTCGGTCGCACGCTCGTTCATCGACGCGATGCGTACGTCGCCGCCCGCCGATGCTCCCGCCGAAAGTGATCTGATAGGGGTAGGGGGTATAGCTATTCGTCCCGAAACCGAGCCACGTGTCGCACACCGTTCGCCAGAAGTCCGCGCTCTTAGCGCGAGTCCGCCGCATTCAAGGGCAGTTCAGGGCACTCGAACGTGCGCTCGAATCCGAGCGCGAATGCGCCGAGGTCCTTCATCTCATCGCCGCGGCCAAGGGCGCGACCAGCGGGCTTATGGCCGAGGTCTTAGAGGACCACTTGCGCGCGCATCTACCCAGCCTCAAGGGAGACTCGAGCGTCGACGCGCTCGTTGGCGTGGTCCGCTCGTATTTGAAATGACCGGGGGGCTGCTCATCGCGACCGTCGCCGTCGTCGGCGTTCTGCACACGCTCGTACCCGACCACTGGGCACCGATCGTCGTGCTGGGTCGTCAGCAAGGCTGGTCCGTTTCGCGGACGGCTCGCGCCGCGGCGGTGGCCGGCGTCGGCCACGTCACCACCACACTGTTGTTGGGAGGACTCCTTTGGGGGGTCGGTGCCGCGCTTGCCGTTCGCTACGCGCACGACGTCAGCATCGCTGCCGCTCTCGCGCTGCTGGGCTTCGGACTGTGGATTGCCTATGGCGGCTGGCACGAGCTGCGGGCCGGCCGGAACCACGGGCATTCGCACATGGGGCACGCGCATGTCCATCGGCACGCCGACGCGATGCAACACGTGCACTGGCACGAGCACCACGCAGAGGACTGGCACGCGGTTGAAGGCGAGGCGGCCGTCGTGCACGAGCACGATCACGCCGTCGCAGGCCGCACCGCCCTGCTGCTGATCCTCGGCTCGTCCCCGATGGTCGAGGGGATCCCGGCCTTTCTCGCCGCGTCGACGTACGGGATTACGCTGCTAGGCATCATGGCCATCGTCTTTGCCGCTTCGACGATCGTCACGTATGTCGGCGTCTCGGTTGCGGGCATCGCGGGCCTTCAGCGTATCTCTCTGGGGCCGCTCGAGCGCTACGGCGAAGTTGCAAGCGGCGTGTTCGTCGCGCTGGTCGGAGTGTACGCGCTGCTGACGGCCTAGCCTGGACCGGAGTTCGGCGAATACGTTTCTTCTTTCAGCTCAGCGAACCGGCTGCGGCAGCGTCGGCTCGTCGTGGCCGTGCGTGTCGTGATCTCCGTGGTCACCGTGGTCCATTGGGTGCGCGGCGTCGAGCCGCCACAAGTAGATCGCCAGCGCGCCGAAGATCAGGTTGAGCCAGAAGGTGTAGTTGATCGAGAACAGCGTGAGGTCGTGCCGAATGTGGGGGTTGGGCTGCGGCACGAGGTGCAGCGCGGAAAACATCCCTTCCATCACGATGCCCGACAGCACCATCGTAACGAAGAACACACCGAAGATGTAGAGCATCATGCGCAGCCCGTAGTAGCGGCGGTATACATCGAGCAGCGGCAGGACGATCAGGTCGGCGTACAGGAACGCCAGCACGCCGCCGAACGAGATGCCGCTTCCCCACAGGATAGCGGCCATCGGAACGTTGCCGATCGAACACACGAAGGAAACGATCGCGATCACGGGGCCGACGATTGCGTTGCCTACGAGCTGCGCCGCGGGCGGTGCGCCGTGGAGAAACAGCATCTTCCAGGCGCCATCCGGCACGAACGCCGCGAGGGCGCCCGCGATGACGAACCCGCCGAGCAGATCCTTCCAGAGCATCGAGACGTCCATCGCGAAATTTTGCGCGATTGCCACCCGCGTGCCCGGATCGCGCAGCCGCTCGAGGACCGTGGTGCCCTCCCCCTCCGCCGAGCCATGATCGTGCGCGGTCGCCGCTTCGACGTGACGCCGCGCCTCTTCAACGAGGGCCTTCGGATAGGTCAGCTTGATCAGCACCGTCATGATGGCGATGAGCAGCAGGCCGCCGATCCACTCGGCGGCGGTGAACTGCCAGCCCATCAGCAGCCACAGGATGACGCCGAGTTCGAGCACGAGGTTGGTCGACGAGAATAGGAACGCCAGACTCGGCACGAACCCGGCGCCTTGCTTGAAGAGCGTCTTGCTCATCGCGGCCGCGGCGTACGAGCACGACGAGCTCGCGGCCCCGAATCCCGTTGCGAGCGCGATCTCCCGGATTCCGTCGCGCCCGAGCAGCTGCTGCATGCGCTCCTTCGACACCAGCGCCTGAACCGCGCCGGACATCGCGAAGCCGAGAATCAGACTCCAGCCGACCTGCCAGGCCATGCCCACCGCGAGCAGCAGCGCTTGCCCGAGCGCATCCAGAACCTGCATGCGGCGCAGATTCCGGACGCGGACGCTGGGGGCCTAGCCGAGTTTGCCGGTGTAGCCTTCGAGCAATCCCCACACGGTCGGGCCGAATTCCGACTTCCAGCGGCTGTAGAACTCGCCGAGTTTGGCCTTCATGCTCGCGCGGTCGGGTTTATCGATGACCTCCATACCCTGGGTGTGGAGTTTCCCAATCAGGGTGTCGTTGAGCTTCATCACGTCGCGCCGCTGGCGGTCGGTATACGTCGACGCGTTGCGCGTGATCACGGCCTGCAGGTCCGGCGGAACCGACTTCCACCACTCGCCGCTGGCCAGCAGCCAGTAGCCGCCCCACATGTGGCCGCTCAGCGTGAGGTACTTCTGAACCTCGAAGAAGCGCGAGAACTCGATGTTCGCCAGCGGGTTCTCTTGCCCGTCGACGATATGGGTCTGCAGCGAGGTGTAGAGTTCGCTGAAATTCATCGGCGTCGGTGAGGCGCCGAGCGAGCGGAAAAGGTCGAGCGCGATGCGGCTGTTGGGCGTGCGCATCTTGAATCCGGCCAAGTCGGCGTCGTTGTGCACCGCTTTGGTGCTCGAGGTCATCATCCGCAGGCCGTTCTCCCAGATCTTGTCGAACGGGTGCAGCCCCTTCGCTTCGATCTCGCCGCGGACGTAGGCCCCGACCCTGCCGTCGAAGGCGCGGAAGGCCGCCGGCGAATCCGCAAACGCAAAGCCGATGCTCTGAATCGCGCCGACGGGAACGACGCCCTCCATGATCCCGCCGTCCAAGGTCATGATCTGCAGCGCGCCCGAGCGCAGCTGCGTCAGCATGGCCGTGTCACCGCCCAGCTGGTTGTTCGGAAAGACGGCGACGTCGACGCGTCCGTTGGTTTCCTTGCGGACCGCCTCCCAGAGGTCTTTCATCGCCACGCTGAGAGGGTGATCGGGAGGCTGGTTCGTGCCCGCCTTTCCGACGAACTCGGCGGCCTTGGCCGGCGAACGGACGACCGCAATCGATGCGAATGTCGCTGCGGTGGTGGTGATGAATGCGCCTCGTGTGGCTCTCGCCGTCATGCTTCAAACTCTCCGGAGTGCAACAGTTTACCAGGAGTAGCGCCAATCCAAGGAAAGTTCCTTCGCATGACGCCGGGACGCCCACCGCTCGACGGAATCCGCGTGGTCGAGGTCGGGAATTTCATGGCGGTGCCGTTCTGCGGTATGCAGCTCGCCGATCTCGGCGCCGACGTCGTCAAGGTGGAGAACCCGCGCGGCGGCGATTTGACGCGCGCGACGGGCCCGTTTATCGGCACCGAGAGTTCGAATTTTCTGCGCCTCAACCGCAACAAGCGCAGTCTCGCACTCGACCTGAAATCAACCGCCGGTGCGCGTGTCTTTCGCTCGCTGGCCGCCGGCGCGGACATCGTGATCGAAAACCTTCGCCCCGGCACGATGCGCGGGCTGGGGCTGGACTATCCGGTGCTGGCCGCCGGCTCGCCCGGACTCATCTACCTCGCGGCAACCGGATTCGGTCAGGACGGGCCGTATGCGAACTGGGCCGGCCTCGACATCATCGCGCAGGGGATGTCCGGATTGATGAGCATTACCGGCGAGCCGGGCGGCGCGCCGGTCAAGGTCGGCGTGCCGATCGCCGATTTGACCTGCGCGCTCTACGCGACCATCGCGGTATTGGCGGCTCTGCAGGCGCGCGCACGCGACGGGAGCGGCCAATTCATCGACGTGTCGTTGTTGGAATCGGCGGTCTCGCTCGCGGTCTGGGAAGCCGGGCGCTACTTCGCGACCGGCGACGTCCCGGGGCCGAACGGATCGGCGCATCAGTCGATCGCGCCGTATCAAGCGGTGCGCTCCGCCGACGGCTGGTTCACCTTTGGAGCGAACACCGAAGCCCACTGGCTGCGCGCGTGCGATGTGCTCGGCGTTCCGCAGCTCGCGGCCGACGAACGCTTCGCGACCAACGAACTTCGGTTGACGCATCGCCCCGTGCTGATCGCCCGGATCGAAGCCGTGACCACGACCCGGTCGACGGCGCACTGGATCGACACCTTCACGGCGGCGGGCATTCCGTGCGGACCGATTTGGCGCTTCGATCGTGTCTTCGCCGATCCGCATCTCGCCCAGCGCGGTTTCTTTCCCGAAGCGTCGCACCCGGACGCGGGTCCGGTCCGCCAGATCGGCTCGCCGCTCCACTTCTCGCGCACACCGGTGCGGATGGGCGCGGCCGGCCCGTCACTCGGCGCCGACAGCGAGGCGGTCCTTCGCGAACTCGGACTGGACGAAGCGGAGATCGCGCGCCTGGCCGGCGACGGCGTCGTGGTGCGCGCGTGATCCGCGTCGAGGACCGCAGCGGCGGGATCGCGCTCATCACGATCGATCGCCCCGAAGCGCGCAACGCGATGACCTTTGCGATGTGGAGCGATTTGCGCGAGGCCGCGCTGGCGCTGGACCAGCGCGCCGATCTGCGCGTGGTCGTCATCACCGGAGCCGGTGGTCGCGCCTTCGTCTCGGGGACCGACATCGCCGAGTTCACCGCCTTCACGAACGCCGACGACGGCGTCGCCTACGAGGCGCGCATCGAAGCCGTGATCGCTGCTTTGGAGGCGCTCCGGGTGCCGGCCATCGCGGCGCTGACCGGCGCGTGCACCGGCGGCGGCGTCAGCATCGCCGGCGCCTGCGACCTTCGCGTCGGCGGTCCGGGCGTGCGGATCGGCGTGCCGATCGGCCGGACGCTCGGAAACTGCATCTCATTGCGCAACCTCGCGCGCGTCGCCGGACTGATCGGACTGGACGCCGCGAAGGCGCTGCTGCTGACCGGGCGGCTGGTCGACGCGCAGCAGGCGCACCGTCTGGGCTTCTTGAGCGAGCTTGCATCGAGCGACGACGGTGTGCTGGAGCACGCGCTGCAGCTCGCCGCATCGATCGCCGCGCTCGCGCCGCTGACGCTGCGAGCCGGCAAGGAGATGGCGCGGCGGCTTCGGGCGGCGGTGCCGCTGCCCGGCGATGAGGACCTTATCCGGCTGTGTTACGGCAGCGACGATTTCCACGCCGGCGTCGCGGCGTTCTTGGCCAAACGGCCGCCGGAGTGGACCGGACGCTAAGGGAGCTGCGCGAGCTGGGCGCGCGCATCGTCGGCGTAGATCGGATGAAAGGATGGGTTCAGCGCTAAGGCGGCGCGCAGTTCGCGCGCGGCCCGCGCACGGTCGCCGAAATGGAGCGCGATGATCCCGCTGTGGTAGTGCAACAGCGCATTCTCGGTGCCGTACGCCAGCGCGCGCCCGATGCGCCGGCGGGCTTCGTCCCAGCGCCCGTCCATTGCCGCGCTCCAGGCGAGGGTGTCTTCGGTGAAGATGTCGTCGCGGACGGCCAGTTCGCGCGTCGCGATCGCATACGCATCATCGACCCGCTCGTGATGCTCGGAGTAGTATATCGCCAGCAGGCGGTCCGAGACGCGCTGGACGTTCCCGATGCGCTCGATCGTGACGATGAGGTCGTCGGTCTGTGCGGCCGCAGCCGGATCGCCGAGCGCGCGCTGCGCGTCGACCTCGTAGCCGAGCACTTCCGGGTACGGAACGACTGCCGCCGAGGCTTGAGCCGCGCTCAGGCATTCCTGCCAGCGGTGCAGCGCGCAGCTGAAACGCGCCAGCAGACGGTTGGCCTCGGAATACCCCGGGAATACCGCCAGCGCCTGATGCTCGTCGGCGAGCGCGCCGTCGTTATCGCCGGCTTCGAACGCGAGCTCGCCGGCGCGAAAAAAGAACCACGCCCGCTGCTGGGCGGATTCGTCGTAGAGCGAATTTTCGTTCGCGGCCGTGCGCTCGAAGCGTTCGCGGGCTCGCGCCACGTGGCCGGTCAATTCGTCGTAACGGGTCAGCAGCGTGTCGAGCGGGATCATCGACGTGCCCTGGGCCGTACTGCCGGCTTGGCGTTCGAGCTTGACGATGAGCGCACGGCCGGCGTCGTAGCGGCCGAGCTCGAGGTCGAGCGAGGCTTCGCGCACGGCCATGGCCGAGTCGCCCGGCGCAAGGCGCTCGACGTAGCGCGTGATTGCCAGCGCCTGCTTGAAACGGTGCAGGGCTACCAGTGCCGAGGCGAGGTCGACTTCGGCCGGTATGTTGCCGTAGGGTTGGGCGCGCAGCGATCCACGCGCGGCACCGATCGCGCGCGTGACGTCATCGATGTCGCCGCGTTCGCGGTAGCGCTGCAGGTAGAGTCCCGAAAGCTTCTCGGGGCTCAGCATGTCGCCACGGTGATGTTCGCGCACGGCTCCTTCCCAGAAGGCGATCGTGCGATCGCGCATCGCATAGTCCGCGACGACCGGGGCGGCGCTCGGGAGGGACGCCGCATGGGCGGCGTTGGCGCTGTTCCTGATGTAGGACGGCCACACGGCGATCGCTCCCAGAGCGATCGCCGCGATGACCCACATGAACGTCGACGAACGTCGAGTCATGCTGCGGCGCCGAACCTCAGTGCGGCGACGCGAGGTAGGGGAAGGTCGTCGTCTTCACTTGGCTGGGATCTTGGGTCACGTTTTCCTTGCTTATGCAGTTGTTCTCTTCACCGTCGTCGGCGAGCACGTGAAGCGAAGACAATGTGTTGCCGAACAGGGCGCCTAGGGAGATCCCCACGACGTCGTCGTTCGGATCGCGGCCGCCGAACATGCTGCCGGTCGCCCCGCCGGTTTCGACGCCGAGATAGGCGGCTTTACCTGACGTATCGTTCAGGTTCACGGCGTACTCGTTTGGATACAGGATGCTTTGCAGCGTGGCGCCGTAGTCCGTCGCGACAGTTGCCGGGCGAAGGGTATCTTCGGTTCCCTTGATTTCCGCCTGAAGCGGATCGGCCGGCGTGCCGGCGTACGGCTCGACCGCGTTGGTCGTCTTGTGGTCGTTGAATTGCTCGAAGACTTCTTTCACGGCCGGGCGCGAAAGCAGTTCGATCTGCGCGTAGGTCCCGGCCGGTGTCGTCGGATTGGTCGGCTGCGGCGTGGCGAGGCCGCTGGCCGGCGGTGTGCGGACAATCGACGACCTGCTGCTGCAGGCGGAGAAGGCGAGGCTCAGCGCACCGAATGCGGCGAGCGCGAAAAGGCGTTTCGTCATATCGATGCTCCTAGCTTCCGGTCGACGAGTTCGCCGTCGCCCACACGTGGATGTTCGAGCTGGTGAAGCCGCTGGTCAGCATTGTTTTCGGGACTTCGACGACGAACGAAAGGACGTCGAAACCTCCGCCGATTTGCGCCAGCGTATTGGTTGCGGGGTTCGCGCTGCAGGCGTAGTTTCCGAGCGCTGAGCCGGCGCCGGCCGTCGTGCCGGCCGCGAAGCCGTTGAACGTCGGCTGGGCGGGATTGGCCGTCTTGTCGTACGCCGGAGCGAGCGCACCGGGTGCGCCGACGCTATCGCCGTTGTAGAGCGGGCCCTGGGTCTCGGGGCCGGGATCGGTCTGCGACGTGTGCGTCGCGTAGTTCCGGTCGCCCAGGAACGAGAATAACGCGAACAGGTCGATGTAGAACGGGTCGGCGCGCGGTCCCGCGAACACCTTGACGCCGTTGTTCAACTGCGTCGCGACGTTGTACTGGAACGAGCCGGCCGGCGCGATGAAGGTGTTCGCCGTCCCGACTTCATGCGGTGCACCGGGGCCGTACATGGTGATGATCTGCGACGCGCCGGTCCCGGTCACGCCGAACTGGATCACTTGATCCTCGGGCTGCGTGCCGCCGTGCGCGACCTTGAACTGCCACATCACGGTCGGGTCGAAAAAGAACGTGGCTCCCATACCTTTGGGAATCAGCGGCGAGACGTCCATCGCCAGGACGATGTCGTTCGGGTTCGACGGCGACGGGAAAATGAACACGTCGGTGATGTCCGCCGAGGTGTTCGCCCGCGTGGCCAGGTTGTAGGTATCTTGATGGTCGGAACTCGTCGCGGAGTGTCCGGTGTAGAGAAAGACGGCGACGGCGACGGCGATGACCGTCAAGGCGCCGAGAATCCGCCGGTAGTTCATGCGGGTGATCCTCTCAGATGACCGAGGTGAAGGGCATGCGGGAATACGCGCGCTCGAGTCGGGCAGGTGCGGAACGGAGACGGGGAGCGGGAGGCCGGGTTTAGGGCGGGTCGGCCGAGGCCTGCACCGGTAGAACCGGGGATTCCGGCACCGCCGGGTGTGTGCGTGCGTCGCGCGTGCGAACGAACACGTACGCGAATACAACGATCAGCGCGGCAATCAGGATTGCGCTGACGGTCAAATCGCCGACCGGTGAACGCCAGCCCAGGACTTGGGCCGTCTCGTAGAGCGCGACGGCGATCGCGAGCGCGGTCACCGAGCCGATCCAGATCCGCATGATGCGCGGCAGCTGCGCCGAGCGATGCGAGATCAGGCGGTGAACGAGCAGCGAATCGAGTGTATCCGTGCAGATCATGCCGAGCGAGAACGTGGCGCCGACGATCAAGCCGCCGAGCGCGCCGCCGTTCACGCCGAACGCCAGGGTGTAGGCCGCGATCTGGCTCGACGTCTCGAAGCCGAAGCCGAACAGAAAGCCGATCGGGAAGGCCAGCAGGGCGTTCGTGGACTCGCGCAGCCCGCGCGGCAGCAGGCGCGTCTTGGCGCCGGCGACGCGGGTTCCGCCTGCCCGCAGGGTGCGGATGTTCATCGCCGCCACCAGCAGCAGCACGGCGATCGAGATCCAGGTCCCGACCGTTTCGATCAGCTGGCCGTGGGTCGCAAAGCGGGCCCCGGCCAAACCGACCAGCACCGAGATCGCCAGCACCATCAGGCTGTGTCCGGTCGCGAAGAACGTGCCGACGAAGCGGCTGAGCAGCGGCGTGCGCCCGAAAGCGTTGCGAGTGACGTTGTCGATCGCCGCCAGATGGTCGGGATCGGCGCCGTGGCGCAAGCCGAGGACGAAGACCGCGAAAGCCCCCAGGCCGATCACGCGTGCGCTCCGGCCGGTACGGGATGCGCGTGCCAGGCAAAGGCGTAGCCGGCCACCGCGGCCAGCACCAGCAGCACGGTGACCGGCACCGGCACGCTGCTGCCGGCGGCGGCGAAGGCCTGACCGATCATGACGGCGCCGACGGCCGCAATCACCGTTGCGGTGAGCAGCGGCGCCCAGCGGGAGAGGCGATCGAACTGCGGCCGCTTCACCAGCCAGCCCGCGCCGCGCACGACGGCAACGCCCAGCACGGTGAGGACCGCGGCCAGCCCGACGCTGAACGCGACGATCAGTGCCAGGCCGTAGGCAACTTGATGAAGTTGAATCGCGGCCAGCAGCACGACGAACGCGGCCGGACAGGGCGCGATGTTGCCGCTCATGGCGGCGATCACCGCGGAGCGGAACGTCAAGGGTGCGCTGCCGCGCACCGCATGCGAACGCGCGTGCGCGGCGTCGTCGGGCGCGGCGTGAACGTGATCCTGGTCGTGATGGTGGTCCGCGCCCGCCATGTGGACGTGATCGTGTCCGTGCGGATGCGCGTGCGCGTGTTCGTGGACATGCGCGTGCGCGAAGGGCAGCCGGCGGCGGACTTCGCGCGCAAAGGCGCGCGCGCCCAAAATCGTCACCAGAATTCCGGAGCCCAGGGTGATCCACGGATACACCTGCTCGGTCGCGACCTGCGGCAGCGCCGCGAGCACGACCAGCCCCAGAGCCAGTACGCCGGCGGTATGAGCGACAGTCAACGCGCTTGCCAGGATCAGCGCCTGGCGTCGGGTGGCGCGCGCCCCGACCAGCGAGACGGCGAGCAGCGTCTTGCCGTGGCCGGGCTCCAGCGCGTGCAGTGCGCCGAGCACGACGGCCAGCAAGAGCGCGCCGATCACGACCAGCGGATCGTGGGCTCCGCGGGCGAGCACGTCCGAGAGCGCGTTCATTCGGTTCAAGGCCGGCACTGCCGGCGTGCCGGCAGTCATCGCAGCGGGGTCGTTCGCCGATGGGCGTAGGATGCCGGCGGCGGAGATCGTCGCATCGAGGGTCGTCCGCGAGCGTGGTGAGCCGAGCACGGCGTTGGGGTACGCGCGCAGTTCGTTGGTCGGCTCGGTCCGGTCGCCGGCGACGACGTCTTTCCAGCCCAGCCGCCCGCTCTCAGTACGGTCGGCGTACGCGAGCTGATGCGAGCCGGGTGCGAGCGCGGCGCCATAATCGGCCGTAAAGTAGGTCGTCGGCAGCCCGCCCGCGCCCGGCCGGTGGGTGACGGTCACCCCGAGCGGCGTCAGCGCGACCGGCTTTCCGTCGATGCTCAGAGCCAGGCTGGGAACGATCGTTCGGGCGTGCTCCTGGGCCCAGCGCTGGAGCACCGCCTGCGGGGGCGTCCCGTGCGCGTCGAGCGACCGGTCGAGCGCGAAGGACGGGATTTCGGCCATGTCCAGGACGTAGCGCACCGCCACGTTTCCCGGTCCCGAGGTGATGCGCGAGAGATGGTTGACGGTGAAGTTCCCCAACGGATGTGCTTCCGCCGCGCCCGGCGCGATCAGCATCGCGACCGCGCAGCTTCCGAGGGTCCGGAGCAGACGCCGCATAGTCCCCCTGTGACCGAATTCCGTGCCGTTGCACCACGAACGATGCCGATCGCGCGGCGGATGTACCTCTCCCTACAAAGGCCCCTCGCGCGCGGAAACTCCCCCGCTACCAGTTGCTGAAGGCACCCGCGAAGAGCTGCGCCAGATCCTCGCGCCCGACCGGTCGCGGGCTATTGGCGAGCAGGCGCTGCTGCGCGAACGCACCCTCGACGAGCGCCGGAACGTCGGCTGGGCGGTATCCGAGCGCGTGGAGTCCGTTTGGAATCCCGGTCGCGCGCATGAGCCGTGCCAGCGTGTCCGCCAACGCGTCGCCGGTCTGGTCATCATCGACCTTGCCCGCGGCTCCCAGCAGCGCACCGGCCAGGCGGTGCCGGTCGGGTGCGGCCGGCGCCGTAAAGTGCGCTACGGCGGGGGCCGTTACGATTACCGACATGCCGTGCGGGACCATTGCGTGGTCGGCGTCGTAGCCGGGCGGACGGAAATCGCGGACGAGTCCCGCAACGGCGTAGGCCATGCCGTGCGGCACGTGCACGCCCGCATTGCCGAACCCGATGCCGGCCAGCGTTGCAGCGTACATGACCGCCTCGCGCGCGTCGTCGTCGTGCGCGTCCGCGACCGCATCGACCAGATGCATGCCGAGCAGCCGTAACGCCTCGACGCAGGCCAGGTCGCTGTACGGATTCGCCCCCTGCGAGAGCGGGCGCGCGGAGGGAACGGCCGGCCGAAGGCGCTGCGTGTACGGCTTGGCCGTGAACGATTCGAGCGCGTGTGCGAGCACGTCGAAGCCGCTGGCCGCGACGACGGCCGCAGGCAGGCTCCGGGTGGCATCCGGATCGACGATGCCCAGCAGCGGCCGCAGACGGCGTGACGCGATCCCGGTCTTCACCGCATGCGCCGTAAAGTCGAAGATCGCGATCCCGGTGCATTCGCTGCCGGTGCCCGAGGTGGTCGGGCAGGCGATATGCGGCGCCAGCGGTCCGGGGACGGGTGCGCCTTCACCCAGCGGTGCGTTGACGTAGCGCTCGAACGGCGCGGGATAGGTGGCGTAAAGGTTGGCGGCCTTCGCCGTATCGATCACCGAGCCGCCGCCGATGGAAATGTATCCGTCGACGCGTGCGCTCGTTGCGAATTCGGCCGCGGCCCGAAAGGAACCGTCGGTCGGTTCGATGCGCACGCCGTCGAAGAGGGCGACGTCCACGCCTGCGGCACGCAGTGACGCGCGCGCCCGCTCGACGAATTCGAGCGCCGCCAGCCGGGCATCGGTGAAGAGGGCAACGCGGCGCAGCCCGAGCGCCGCCGCTTCCGCGCCGACTTCAGCGATCGCGCCGCGACCGAATTTCACGCGCGGCGCTTCGATCTCGAGGACGGTCTCGTGCGGGGTGTGGTGCATGCCACGGGGAAGTCCCGCTCGTGGCCGAGCCGATCCTTTCGACCCGGGACGTTGTCGTGGACTACGCGGGCTTTCACGCCCTCGACGGCGTCTCGCTTGACGTGCGCGAGGGGACGGTGCATGCGATCATCGGCCCCAACGGCGCGGGGAAGACGACCTTCTTCAACGCCCTCTCGGGTTTCGCGCGCGCCACGCAGGGGAGCATTCGCTTCACCGGGATCGAGATCGGCGGCCTCGATCCGGCCGCGATCGCCCGCATGGGAATGGTGCGCAGCTTTCAGATCAGCAGCATTTTTCCGCACCTGACCGTGCTCGACAACGTGAAGATCGCGCTGCAGGCGCGCACGTCGCTGTCGCGACGGCTGGTCGCATCGCCGAAGACGACCGCGGTCTTGGACGACCCGGCGCGCGCCGCGCTGGCCGGCGTCGGCCTGGTCGACGAACTCGACGGGCCGGCGGCGAACTTGCCGTACGGTAAAAAACGCTCGCTCGAACTCGCGATCGCGCTGTCGCAGGATCCGCGCGTCCTGCTGCTCGATGAGCCGACCGCGGGGATGGGGATCGAAGACATCGACCGGACCGTCGAGCTGATCAAGGCGATCGCGCCCGGCCGCACGATCGTGCTGGTCGAGCACAACCTGCGCGTGGTTGCCGACCTGTGCGATCGCGTCACCGTCATGCAGCGCGGCAAGGTGCTGGTCGAAGGCAGCTACGATGAGGTTCGCAGCGACGAGCGGGTCGTGAACGCGTACCTCGGCGGCGGACACGCCTGATGCTCGCGCTTGCCGACGTCCATGCCTACTACGGTGAATCGCACATCCTGCATGGGATGACGCTGACCGTCGAGACGGGCGAGGTCGCGACGCTGGTCGGCCGCAACGGCGTCGGCAAGACGACCACGCTGCGCGCGATCACCGGGATCGTGCCGCCGCGCCGCGGCACGATCGAACTGGACGGCGTCTCGCTGGTCGGGCGCGCGTCCGACCGCATCGCGCGCCTAGGCGTCGGCTACGTCCCGGAGGAGCGTGGAATTCTCTCGACGCTCAGCGTGTACGAGAATCTCACCCTGCTGCCGATCGTCGGGCCCAGCGGCTGGTCCGTCGAGCGCATCTTCGAGGAGTTTCCCAACCTCAAAGAACGCGCGAAAGCCGGCGGCACGACGCTTTCGGGCGGCGAGCAGCAGATGCTCGCGGTCGCGCGGGTGCTGCGCGCGGGCGCGCGCACGATTCTGCTCGACGAACCGACCGAAGGCCTCGCTCCGGTCATCGTCGAGCGCATCGGGCAGCTCATTCGGGCGATGAAGGCCGACGGGATGACGATTCTCTTGGTCGAGCAGAACCTGCGCTTTGCGACCGGCGTCGCCGACCGCCATCACATCGTCGACCACGGCACGGTCGTGCAAACGCTCACCAATGCCGAAGTCGTCGCCCGCGAAAGCGAGCTCCTAGAACTTCTCGGCGTTTAGTGGGCTCGCCCGAGGGCCGGGGTCGCCCTCGCAAGGCACCCAGGCGAAAAAGGGATCGACCTACCGCCTCGGCGATCAACGGGGATCGCGGCCCTTCCCGCCCGAGGCGGGGACCCCGCATTTCCCACCCGAACGCGGCCCCGGGGTGAGCGAAAAAGCACCGCTCGAACCGCAAGCTGCGCAAGAGGCAGTCTCCGCGGCGATGCGCTCCGGGGACTACCTCGCCGCGTTCGATCTCGCCGAGCGTGCGGCAGGCGAATTCAGCGGCGATCTACAGTTCGAGTATGTCGCGACGCTCGCGCTCGCGCGTTCGAATGCGACGGAACAGGCGGCCCGTCGATACAATCGAGCGTTGCGGGACCATGTTCTCGCGCCGCTCAACGACCTTGCGATCGACATCCTGTCGCTGGGGGCCCGTATCGCGAAGGATCAAGCGTTTCGCGCCTCTCGCGCGCGATCAGGGGACGCGTTACGCGATGCCTCGCGCGCATACGGAGCGGTGTTTGAGCAAACGCGAGCGGCGTTCCCAGCCATTAATGCTGCGACGCTCGCAATGTTGGCGGACGAGCTCGGAGCGGCCCACGCTTTCGCACATCTCGCGATCAATGCGGCGGAGCGGGAGATGCCGGAATCGCCGATCGCACAGTACTACCGGATGGCGACGCTGGCGGAAGCGCACCTTGTTCTCGGGTCGGTGGTTGAGGCGGAAGCTGCGCTTGGGCGCGCCGTCGAGTTCGCACCGAAAGAGTTTGCCGCGCATACGACGACGCTGCGCCAACTTCGGAGGCTAGCGAGGCACCTCGGGCTTGCAACCGGATTTCTGGCGTGTTTGAAAGCGCCTTCGTCAATCCACTACGCCGGACATCGTTTTAGCGCAAACTTCCCCGCGCACGAAGAATCCCGCGTCGCCGACGAAATCGCAAACGTCTTCGCTGAGCGATCGGTGGGCTTCGCATTTGGTTCGCTCGCGGCCGGAGCAGATATTCTGTTCGCCGAAGCAGCGCTTCAGCGCGGGTGCGGCCTCCACGTCGTGCTTCCGTTTCGCCGCGACGATTTCATTCGTTTGTGTGTTGGCCCAAGCGGGGCGCAGTGGGTCGACCGGTTCTCACGTTGCATCGAGCATGCCGACCACGTGTCATATGCGACGATGGAAGGATCGCTCGGAGATGATGCACCCTACGGATATGCATCGCGCTTGGCGATGGGCCTCGCAACACTGCAGGCATCGCATTTGCTGAGCGAGGTCCATCAAATCGTGGTCTGGGACGGCGTGTCGAGTGCCGAAAACGCGGCGGCCGGAACCTGGGTTGACATGAATGCCTGGCGCGAGGCAGGCCGACAAACGGAGGTCATCCATGTTGCGGCGGGTCAACGCCAATCGGCCGAGCCACGCCAAGACGTGGGAGGGCGACGAACGGCGCGCGCACTGCTTTTCGGAGACATGAGAGGCTTTAGCAAGCTGCGAGACGCTCAGCTCATGACGTTCACAAGAGAAGTTCTTGGCGCATGCGCACGAGTGTTGGACCGGTTCGATGGGATCGGTTTGCGAAACACGTGGGGAGACGGACTCTTCGTCGTGATGGAGGATGCTCCGTCCGCCGCCGCCTGCGCGTTGGATCTGCAAGAAGCGATCGCAGCAATCGATCTCGCGTCGGCGGGCCTTCCAACGGACATCAGCCTGCGCTTGGCTGCCCATTTCGGGCCTGTCTTTTCTTGCATCGATCCGATCACGCGCACGCAGAATTATTTCGGCGAACATGTCAGCCGCACGGCACGAGTTGAGCCGGTTACCCCTGAGGGTTCCGTGTACGTGACCGAATCATTTGCCGCCGAAATCGCCTTGCGTTCAGGGCTTGATTTCCGTTGCGAATACGTCGGCCAAATAGACTCAGCGAAGGGTTACGGAAAATTCCGAATGTATGCGCTGATGCGGGGGCGATAGGTGCAGTACGTTCCGCTCCGTGGTGCCGCCGGTGCCCAGCCCTCAAATCGGGCCTGTGTCCAATTGCGTTCATTGGAACCATCTGCTCGTGATCTGGGCGTTGGAAAACGGCTAGCGGTCATCTAACGCTCCGGCCTCGCCAGGTCTGGCCAGGAGGACGGGTTCGGCCGAACGAACGAGTGCAGCGCTCATCGTCCCTCCGCCTGTGCAAATCGTCAGGAATGGGAGTTCTCGTGCGCCGCTCGCCTTTTCGTACGCGCTGTTTCGCGTGTTCCCTCGCGGCCTTTTTGGTCGCGCTGGCCGGGTGTAGCGGCGGAGGGGGTGGCGCGTTGACGACGCGGCCGACCCCCAGCCCTACGCCCGCCGCGACGGCCACGCCGACGACGACGCCGACTGCCACACCGACTGCGACGGCCACGTCGTCTCCCACGCCGACGGCCTCTCCCACGCCGACGGCCTCTCCCACGCCGACGGCCTCTCCCACGCCGACGGCCTCTCCCACGCCGACGGCCACGCCGTCTCCTACGCCGACGCCCATACCGTTCGCGATCGTGCCGTCAACGTTAAACTTCGGGAATACGGGCGCAGCCTTCGCCCAGTCGTTCATGGTAACGACTCCTACGGGCCCCGTGACCATTGGACCGACGTCGACGTGTCTGACCAACGCTCCGAGCGCCGGTACCGCGACGATCTCACCGACGAGTGGACCGTCCGGCCAGTCGTTCAGCGTCACGCCGGTCACACCGGGGACGTGCACGTTCACTCTCGGTGATTCGAGTCATTCCGGTGCCGTCACCGTCAATATCGCTTCGACGACCATAACCGGGAGCTGATTGGATGCGCATCGAGCGGCTTTCTGCCTTTGTCTCCATCGCGTGCATGGTGCTCCTTGCGAGTTGCGCGGGTTCAGGGCGCACGACGATACCTGCGTCCGGGCAGGGGGTCAAGACGGCGCAGGTGCGGTTTACGATCGCCCTGCCGACGGCGGCCGTCGCGGCAAAGCAGCGCAGACTGCAATATGTCTCCGGGAATACGTTGTCGGCAACGGTCAGCGTCACGACGGCGGGGTCGCCGACCGTCTACACGACCACTATCGGATGCGACACGGTCGCGAGGTCCTGCTCCGGGACGGTGACGGCCCCGATCGGAACCGATACATTCGCCGTGACCTTGTGGAGCGGCTCCAACGGTACCGGAAACGCGTTGTCGACCGGAACGGCGACGGCTCAAATTGGCGCAGGCGTAAACCCGCCGGTCAACGTCACGTTCAATCCGATCGTCGGCAGCGTGAAGCTTACGTTCGGCGGCGCGAACCCCATCCCGCCGTTTCTCGACCGAGTAAACAGGCCATCCGCCCTGCTCGATCTGGTCGCGACCGATCCGTCGGGTTGGACGATCGTCGGCCCCGGCAACTTCGTCGATGCGAATGGGACGCCGTTAACGTTCACCCTCTTATCGAACGACCCCAACACGACGCTCTCGGCAAGCGGGCAAGCCGGCGCGCCGTCGTTCACAGCGCCCGGCTCCGTCTCTTCGCCCGACCAAGTGATGCTTGCGCTCAAGGGTGCGCCGTCCACATGGGAAGATCCCGTCGTGAGCATCGCGTCCTCGGGCGGTGTCGCGCCGGCAATTACGAACATCGACGTCCCAGTCTCCCCGGTACAATCGCAACCGAATGCGTTCATGGGCAACGACATGACGTCCATGGCTGTCGACCCTTCGGGCAATGTGTACGCCACGGCCATAGATTTCAACGTGAGCTCGTCCTACTCGCTGATTGTGAACTCCACCCCCAATGAGCCGCCCGTCGACCCGGCAACGACGAAGCTATCGTTCACTGTAATGGCGGGCGCAACGCCATGGTTCTTCGTCGACAACGCGACCACTCCCACGAATAAGATCGCTGAACTTTCACCGCCTAGCGGTTGCCCGGGCACCCCACCTGTGTGTCCCGGCAGCTCTCTGCCGTCTGAGGTCAACGCACTGGTCCTCGGTCAAGACGGACAGCTCTGGTTCGCCGAATCGGCGGCTCGTCGTGGGCTCGGTGAACGCGGCCAGTCCGCCCGCCACGCCCCCGACCTACCCCCTGCCGGCGCATGCGAGCGCGACGGTCAAAATGCTAGTGCCCGGCGCGACGCGCGGATCGGCGTGCGCCGACGCGACCGCGGTCTATGCGTTGGTGCAGAACAGCTCGACCGTTTGGATCGACCGGGTCGCCTCCAACGGGACGGTGAGCGAGGCGCCGAACCCGATCACGACGATCAACGGCGGCGTCAATATAGCCGGATACTCGCCGAACGACTGCAATCTCTACATCGTGGCTCAGGGCGACGGCAGCGTATGGCGCATCGCCCCCGCGAGCGGTACCGCGACGGCGGTCGGCAGTAGCGCACCGCTCAGCGTCGATCCGAATGCTCGGGCGATGGTGGTTCTCGGTGACGGCACTTTGGTGTACGTCGGCAACGATGCGAGCCAGAACTCCGACGGCGTGCATATCGTTCCATCGCGCGCGACGGCGTCGCCGATGACCGTCGTCGTGCCGGTAGACTCCAGCGGGAACGCCACGACATTGTCCAACGGTGCGCCGACATTCCCCAGCCCGTGGGCGATCGGCATCGACGGCACGATCTACACGTGGGATGGCGGGAACCGTCACGCGGCGGTGTAGCGACGTCAGCCCGGGGCCGCGAGGGCAGTTCGTTCGAGCGACGTGAACGCGAGATTAACGGCGTCTCGCATTGAGATCGTCGTGGAGGCTCGCGTCTGCTCGAACTCGCGGTCGCGTGCCGCGCCCAGAAGCCGTTCGAGCTCTTCGACTCGCCGGCGGTCAGGCTTGAGCATCTCCCGTTTGCTCAGCCGCCGCAGAGACGCTCCGCAATCGAAGAGGCGCATCGCCGGGGCGAAGGCGCCGGAACGCGCGAGGATTTCGGCAGCCACAAGCAGACAGTCGCCGATGTCCACCTTCTGCTCGAGCTCGTCAAACGTTCGCAGGGCTTCGAGCACGTAGCCTTTGGCGACGTGGAGGTCGCCCAGACGCAGGGAGTACTTGGCTAATAGCAGCGCGCGATCGGCGACGAACGTTTCGTTTCCCAGCGCTCGATAGAGGTCGAGGCTTTCTGACGCCAAGCGAATAGCTTTGCGGTCGTCGCCCTGCGCGTACGCGATCTCGGCGAGATTGCCCAGGCACAGCCCCTTCATTGCGTCGGGACCCGTGCGGCGAAAGATCGCGAGCGCCTCCGCGTACAATCCTGTGGCGTCGTCCAACCGGTCGTCGACTTCCCAGGCGACCATACCGAGATTGCTCAGCACCCGCGCGGTGCCGGCTTCGAGTTGCGCATCCCGGTGGATGGCGAGGCTCTCAGTCCAGCGTTGCTTCGCGACGTCGTAGCTGCCGAGGCTGAACTCCGCGACGGCGAGCAAGTTCAGGGCTCGCGCTCGGAGCGAGCGATCGTCCGTGGTTATCGGCTCGTCCAATACGGCGCGGCAGGCGTTTACCGCGTATTCGTAGTCTTCGCGATAGATCGCCACCGCGCTCGCTGCCAGCAGCAGTTTTGCTCTCGCGTCGGCCGGGAACGCGGTGTTCGAGTCGGTGAGGACCGTATACCAACGCTGCGCCTCCGCCCAGCGGCCGCTCGATATCCAATACTCGTCCAGTTCGTTCATTAGCTCGGCACCGAGCGCGATCGTATCCGGCTGAGCGGTGACGGTTTGGAGAACCGTTCGGACGACGTCGAGCTCCGCATCGATCGTCGCGTGCGCATCGGATGATTCGTTCGCGGCGCGGACCGATTCGAACGCGTAAGCGACGAGCCGGCCGTCCACCGCGTGCCGCTCGCCCGCTGCGTCGAGCGCTTCCGCGGCGAAGGCGCGGACCGATTCGAGAAGGCGGTACCGCAGCTTCCCGTGCACGACCGACGCCGTCGACACTAGCGACCTGTCGACGAGGCGATCGACCGTGTCGAGGACGTCGAGCTCGTCCGCTGGGCCGTCGTCTTCGCCGCAGATCGCGACGATGGGATCCAGTGAGAACTGACCGGCGAAGAGGCCGAGTCGTCGGAAGGTGGATCGTTCCGCGTCGTCCAGTTGATCGACGCTCCACGCGATGAGCGCGCGCAGCGTCTGGTGGTGCGGGAGCGCCCCGCTTTTCCCACTTGTCAACAGGCGGAAACGCCGCTCGATTGCAGCGGCGATCTGTTCGAACGATATGGTCTTGGCGCGGGCGGCAGCGAGTTCAAGGGCGAGCGGGATGCCGTCGAGACGCGCGACGATCGCCGCGACCGCGGCGCGCGCAGCCTCTGTCCCCAGCGAAACGGTCGTCGCCGATCCAGCGCGATCGAGAAAGAGCCGGACCGCTGGCGACGCGTTCAACTCGTCGATGGTCGGCGCATGGCGCGTCACCTTTGGCAGCGCGAGTGGTTCGAGTCGGCACACCCGTTCGGCGACCGTGCCAAGGGGCTGCCGTGACGTGCACAGTATGTGCACGTCCGCAGCCTCTGCGATGAGATTCGACACGAGCGCCGCGGAAGCGTCGAGGACGTGTTCACAGTTGTCGATGACGAGGAGCAGCCGCTTCGAGCCGAGTGCGCTGACGATGGTATCGGTCAGCGGCGTTCCGGGTGCCTCCGCGGCCTCGATCGCGCCCGCGACCTGTGGTGCAACCAGGGCGGCATCGCGGATCTGCCCGAGCTCGGCGAGCCGGACACCGTCCGGAAACTCGCGACGCATCCCTCGGCCCAGGCGCAGCGCGAGCCGCGTCTTTCCCACGCCGCCGGCCCCGACGATCGTGACCAGCCGATGCTCGCGTATCGCCTCCGCGAACTCCGCCAGCTCACCGTCGCGCCCGAAGAAGCGGTCGACCTCATTGGGCAGGTTCGACTGGATTTCATCATGCTTCGGGCTGTCGTCCGGCGACGATGACGCTTCTTCGAAAAGCCGGCGGACTCGCTCGACCAGCGCGCCGACGCTCGCGTGCGGGTCGGCCGTCGCGTCGAGCCAATGCAGGCCCGACAGTAAGTAGCGTAGCGCGCCGGCGGGCTCGACTGCGTCGATCCGAAACGGAATCACGGGCCTCCCCGCCCCGCCCTGCGCGACATGAACCTCGCGCGTCACCTGCTTCGACGCGTTGGCATGCGCCGAGAAGATCAGAACGAAGGCACGGCACGCGTCGATCGCGGGAGGAATCGCAGCCGACCAGTCGTAGCCCGATGGGATGTCGCGTGGCGCGATCCAGCAGCGGACGCCCGCGTTCTCGAGCTGCTCGCGGACGCGTTCGGCGATCGCGCGGTCACGCGTCGAGTAGCTGATGAAAACGTCGGGCTCGGGCCGGTACCCGCTCACGTCGGTCTCGGCATTGCTCGTAGGTCGCGGAGTCTTGCAGAGTTAGATCTGGCGGGGAGGCCTTCAGAGGGATCAGGTCCCACACCAACTCCTTGACGGGGAGGCCTATCGAAGGCATGAAAGCCCGGCTCTCGGGTCACGCTAGCCTCCCTTCCGGCGTACTGACTTTTAGTGCTTCACTCGGCCGGCGCGCGGAACCAGGAACGAGCCCACGATTCCGCGCCGGAAGAGCAGAACGCACAGCGCGAACACGAAACCCATCACCAGGTTGGTCTCCTCGCCGATCGGCGTCTTGGAGACGAAGTACTCCAGCGATTCAAATACGCCGGCGCCGACGATCGGTCCGACGATCGTCCCGATCCCGCCCAGCACCGTCATCATCACGACCGCGCCTGAGGTGTGCCAGTCGACCATCTCGAGTCCGGCCAGATGGTTGCCGATCGCATAGAGCGCGCCGGCAAATCCGGCCAGGCCGCCGGCGATGACGAACACGACCAGCTTATACCGGTTGACGCGATACCCCAGCGCGATCGTGCGTTGTTCGTTTTCGCGCATCGCCTGCAGCACGCCGCCGAACGGCGATCCGACAATCCGCATCGCGAACCAGACGCCCAGCGCGATCAGCACGAGCGCGACGTAGTAGAAAACGTGGTCGTCTTCCATGCCGAGGCCGAACAGGTTGCCGCGGCTGCCGAGGTTGAGCCCGTTCTCGCCGCCGGTGATCGACGTCAATTGAAAGGCGGAGAAATACTGGATCTGCGCGACGCCCAGCGTGATCATGGCGAAGTATATCCCGGCCCGCCGCACAGCGATCGCGCCGACAATCGCGGCCAGCACCAGGGCGTAGACCACGCCGATCAGGATCGCGATCGACGCATCGACGTGGGTACGGGCGAGCACGATGGCGGTCAGATAACCGCCGCCGCCCCAGAACAGCGCCTGACCGAACGAGAGCAAACCGACGAATCCGAACAAGAGGTCGAGCGAGACCGCGAACAGTGCGAAGCACACCAGGTCGATCGCGAGCACGGGATAGACCAGCCACGGCAGCACCAGGCCGAGCGCGCCCAGGACCAGCGCGAAGACCGTCGCGCGCCGCGTCATCCCGATGTCTCGGGCTTTCCGAACAAGCCCGCCGGCCGGAAGACGATGACGATCACCATGACGATGAAGATCAGCGTGGTCGAAATCGGCGGAAAGACGACCGCCCCGAGCGTTTGCAGCAGCCCCAGGGCGAAGCCGGCGAGGATCGAGCCGACGATCGAGCCCAGCCCGCCGATCACGACGATCGCGAAGGTGTAGATGATCACGCTGTCACCCATTGTCGGCTGGACGTTGGTCGTCGGCGCCGCCAGAACGCCGGCCAGCGCCGCGAGCGCGATGCCGGCACCGAAGGTCACCGTCACCAAGCGCTTCACGTCGATCCCGAGCGCCCGCACGAGGACCGGGTTCTCGGTCGCGGCGCGGATGCGGGCGCCAATCGGCGTCCGCTCGACGACCCACCAGGCGACGGCGCAGGCCGCGACCGAAACGACGATCACGAACAGCTTGTAGGTCGGATAGAGCGTAAAGCCGAGGTTCGTCAGGCCGTCGAGTGCGGGCGGGGTCGCGTACGGCGAACCCAGCGGTCCTGCGATCAGGCGCATCAAGTCTTCGATCACCAGCACCAGCGCGAACGTCAGCAGCAGGTTGTAGATCGGATCGAGGCCATAGAGCCGCCGCAGCAGCGTCGTCTCCAGCAGCACGCCGAACAGGCCGACCGCGATCGGCGCGATGATCAGTGCCGCGAAAAAGGGCAGATGGAACAGCGTCGCACCGTAGTAGGTCGCAAACGCGCCCAGCATGTACATCGAGCCGTGCGCGAAGTTGACGACGCGCAGCATCCCGAAAATGACCGACAAACCCAAAGCGAGCAGCGCGTAGAACGCGCCGCTCGCCAAGCCGTTGAAGATCTGAGTGAGGAGGTAGTCCGGGCTCAGACGGCTACCAATCCTTGTTGCACGTCGATTGGGACTCGGGGCGGAACGCGCGGCTCGGCGGAATCACCTGCACGATCTTGAACCACGCGTGCGGCAGCTTGACCTCCGATTGGGGCAGCACGTCGACCACGTACATGTCGTGCAGCACCCGGTGGTCGCGCGCGCGCCATTCACCGGCATGGGCGTAGAAATCGTTGAATTGACGGCCGTCCAGATATTTCACGATCGTGTCGGCGTCGGTCGTGCCGGTCGCCTTGACCGCCGAAAGCCATTGCCAGGTCGCGGAGTAGTCGGCGGCTTGAATGTCGGTCGGCCGCAGACCGTTCATCCGCTTCGCATAGCGATCGGCCCAGGCGCGCGCCGCCTTGTCTTCGTCCCAGTACCAGGACGTGGTAATGCGCGAACCTGCGAAAACTTCCGGCAGCGCGTCCACATCGGAAAGGAAGAGCAATCCAACGGCGATTTTCATCTGCTTGTCGAGGCCGAACTGCTTAGCAGCCTTCATGCTATTGACGGTGTCGGCTCCGGCGTTGAGGAGACCCAGCACGTCCGGGTGCGCATTCTTCGCCGCAATCATGTAGGACGAGAAGTCGGTCGTCCCGAGCGGCATGAGGTCGGCGTGGATGAACGACCCGCCCTTGGATTTCACCGCTTCGGTAAAATCGGCGAGCATCTGCGTTCCAAACGCGTAGTTGGGGACGATGCCGTACCACGTTTTTCCGCCCGCGGCCGCGATGTTGGCGCCGGTCGAGTGCGCCAGCGCGTAGGTATCGTAGGCGTAATGGTACGTATACTTGTTGCAGTTCGCGCCGGTCAGCGCTGCGGTAGCGGCTCCGGTGACGATCGCGAGTTTATGCTTCTCCTTGGCGACCGCAGCGACCGCGAGAGCGGTGCCGGAATTCGTCATGTCGAGCGCGAGGTCGGCCCCGCCGTCGAATTCCTCGCGCGCCTTTTCAGCTGCGAGCGGTCCTTGATTGCGGTGGTCGACGACGTCGACGACGATCTGGCGGCCGAGCACCTTTCCGCCGAAATCCTCAACCGCCATGTTGGTCGCGGCGACGGCGCCCGGACCGGCAAGGGAGGCGTACACGCCGCTCATGTCAGTGATCAGGGCGATCTTGATTGGACCGCTGTCGGCCGCGCGGGCGGGCGGGGCGGCGACCGAGGAAGACAACAGAGCCAGCGCGAGAGCCGCCGGAATGGCACGAGAAGGACGCATCAGACCTGCCTCAAGACGGGGGGCGGAGTTGCGCACAGGTTATGCCGAGCGCGCAACTTTCCTTCGGTTAGTCGATTTGGCGTAGGAACGTCAGAGCGGTCATGAGCTCGTCGGCCGCTGCGTCGATCTCGCCCGCGCGCGCAGCAGCCGCGAAGACGCGTTCGAAGTAGTGCCGCAGTGCGACACGGGTCGTCGCGTCGAGCGCTCCGCGGACGGCGGCGACCTGACGCAGCAGATCGAGAACGTATGCGTCGTCGTCGACCATCGCCAGGATATGATCGATGTGGCCGCGTGCCGATTTCAGGCGGTTGATGATGTCGACCTTGCGTTCACCTTCGAGCGGCTTGCGAAAGCGATCCAGGTCCGGATTGCGCTGCACGATGCCTACCTATGGTGCGGCACCCCCGGCCGCCTCCCAGGTTTTTCCCAGAAATGGTGCCTCGGCGCCTTCCGGCGGGCCTCAGGTCATCGTACGGCGGCCGGTGGCCTAGGTCGCGACCGCCTCGGGATGCGCGGCCTGGTACTCCTGGAGCGAGCGCGGGGGGCCGGCTTCCGAGGCCAGAGCCGTCGCCAGCGCGCGTGCCGTGTCCAGCGAAGTCAGGCAAGCGATCGACGCCTCGACTGCGGCGCGCCGAATGCGATAGTTATCGGTCGGGCCGCGGCCGGCGCGAAAGTCGTTGATCACGAGGTCAACGTCGCGGCGCTGGACGACGTCGAGCACGTTGGGTACGGGATCGCCGATCTTGTTGACGCGTTCCGCCGGTATGCGGTGCTCACGAAGGAAGTCGTAGGTACCCGGCGTCGCCACAAGGGTGTGCCCCAGTGAAACGAGCCCGCGCATCAGGTCGACGGCGTCAGCCTTCTCTTCATCACTGATCGAAACCAGCACCCGTCCGCCGCCGATAGGCAGACGAATGCCGGCCCCGAGAAATCCCTTGCGCAGGGCGCCGCCGTAGGTCGCATCGATGCCGAGCACTTCGCCGGTCGACTTCATCTCCGGTCCGAGGATCGTCTCGACACCGCGCATCTTGGCGAACGAGAACACCGGGACTTTGACCACGACGTAGTCGGGCCGCGGGCGCAGCCCGGTTCCCCACCGCATGTCGCGCAGCTTCTCACCCAGCGCGATGCGGGTTGCGGCGGCCACCAGGTTGATGCCGGTCGCCTTCGAGATGATCGGGACCGTCCGGCTCGCGCGCGGGTTGGCTTCGAGGATCAGCAGTTCGTCGGTGCCCTCGGGGATGACGAACTGGATATTGATCAGCCCCCGGATGCCGAGCTCGCGGGCGATCGCCTCGGTCACCGCGACGATGCGCGCTTCCATCTCCGGCGTGAGCGTTTGCGTCGGATAGACGCTGATCGAATCTCCGGAGTGGATCCCGGCCCGCTCGACGTGCTCGAAGATTCCGGGGATCAGGATGTCGTCGCCGTCGAACGCCGCGTCGACCTCGACTTCCCGGCCGCGCATGTACTTATCGACCAGCAGCGGCGAGCCGGGGGTGATCGGCGGAGCCGACTCCACGTACGACGCGAGTTGGCCTTCATTGTACACGATCTCCATCCCGCGTCCGCCCAGCACGTACGAGGGACGGACCAGGACCGGGAAACCGATCTCGCGCGCGATCGCCCGCGCTTCACGGAACGTCTTGGCAGCATGACCGCGCGGTCGGGCGACGCCGAGCTTTTCGAGCGCGGCGTCGAATTTCTCGCGATCCTCGGCCATGTCGAGCGAGCGGCGGTCGCTGCCGACGATCGGGATGCCGCGCCGGGTGAGTTCGCCCGCCAGATTGATCGCGGTCTGGCCGCCGAACGCGAGCATGACGCCGCGGGCGCCGGTCGCGCGGGCGGTCGCCTCGACTTCGTCGGCGCCCGGCGGCTCGAACACGAGCACGTCGGAGACGTCGAAGTCGGTCGAAACCGTTTCCGGATTGTTGTTGATGACGACCGCAGCGCGGCCGGCATCGCGCAGCGCCCACGCGGCGTGAACGCACGAGTAGTCGAACTCGATCCCCTGGCCGATGCGAATCGGACCGCTGCCGACGACGACCACCGCTTCGCGTTCGACCGGCCGCATCTCGTCGTGCTCGAACCGCGAGAGGTAATAGTACGGCGAGGTGGCGGGAAACTCGGCGGCCGCGGTATCGACCATGCGGAACTGGCCGCGGTCGGCTGCGTCGGCCGCGATCTCGCCGCCCGAAAGCTGCGCGATGCCGGCTTGGCTGTAGCCGCTCTCCCGCGCCCGGCGCAGCAGCTCGGGCGCCGGCGCCCGTTCGCCGAACAGCGGCCCAGCGGAGCGAAAGGCGCGAAATTCTTCTTCCATCGCGACCAGATCGGCGAACTCGTGCAACCAGAACCGGTCGATGCTCGAGCGCGCGTTGAGTTCGTCGACCGTCACGCCACGCCGCAGCAGCTCGCAGATCGCGAACAGCCGCTCGTGCGTCGGCGTGACGACCACCCGCCAGAGTTCGTCGTCGCTCCATTCGCCGAACGTCCCGCCGCTCAGCGTCTCGAACGAAAGGTCGAGCCCGCGCACCGCCTTGAGCAGGGCGGCGGCAAAGGTGCGGCCGATGCCCATCGCTTCGCCGGTCGACTTCATCTGCGTTCCCAAGCGGGTGTCGGCGAGGGGAAACTTGTCGAACGGCCAGCGCGGGAATTTCACCACGCAGTAGTCGAGGGTCGGCTCGTAGGCCGCTTTGGTACGCCCGCCGGTCACCGGATTCGGGATCTCGTCGAGCGTTTGTCCGAGTGCGATCTTGGTCGCGATCTTGGCGATCGGATAGCCGGTCGCTTTCGAGGCCAGCGCGGAACTGCGCGACACGCGCGGGTTCACTTCGATGATTTGATATTCGGGCCGCTCGGGATGGAGCGCGAATTGGATGTTGCAGCCGCCCTGGACGTTGAGGGCCCGGATGACGTTGATGCTGGCGGTGCGCAGCATCTGGTAGTCGAGGTCGGAGAGCGTCTGCGAGGGTGCGACGACGATCGAATCACCGGTGTGTACGCCGACGGGATCGATGTTCTCCATGTTGCAGACGATGATGCAGTTGCCGCGGCTGTCGCGCAGGACTTCGTATTCGATCTCTTTCCAGCCCAGCAGCGAGGTCTCGACCAGGGCCTGGTGGATCAGCGAGGCCTCGAGCCCGATTTGCAGGGTCGCGCGCAGTTCGGCCTCGTCGTACACGATGCCGCCGCCGGTTCCGCCCAGGGTGTACGCCGGGCGCACGACCAGCGGATAGCCGGTTTCGGCTGCGAACGCGACGCCGTCGTCGATCGCGGTCACGATCCGCGACGCCGGAACCGGCTCGCCGATCTCGATCATCTTGGCTTTGAACAGCTCGCGGTCTTCCGCCAGCTGGATCGTCTCGAGCGGCGTGCCGAGCAGCTCGACCCCGTAGCGCTCGATGACGCCGGCGGCCGCCAGTTCGACCGCGAGGTTGAGTCCGGTTTGACCACCCAACGTCGGGAGCAGCGCGTCGGGGCGTTCGCGCGCGATGATGCTTTCCAGCGAGGCGACCGTCAGCGGCTCCAGGTAGACCGCGTCCGCGATCTCCGGATCGGTCATGATCGTGGCCGGATTCGAGTTGACGAGGACGACGCGGTGCCCTTCCTCGCGGAGGGCTCGGCATGCTTGAACGCCGGCGTAATCGAACTCCGCGGCTTGCCCGATCACGATCGGGCCGGAGCCGATCACCATGACGGTTCGCCGAGGCATCCCGCCCAGGATACGGCCGCCTCGGGTAGGGTCCTCCCCCCGGTCGCGCCGGGCGGCCTTAGGGCCGCGTGCGCGCAACCATCGCCGCGGCTCCGTCGGCGGCGAAGCGCGGCATCTGCGTGAAATCGAAGGCGTTGCTGAACGGATTCGCCGCCGCGTCGCGCGTGCCGAGCGGTTTGAGATGGTGGAGCTTCTCGATCAGCGCCAAGATCGAGCTGGTCTCGTACCGGGTGTGATCGACGAAGCCGTGCCTCACCCAGGGCGAGATGAGGATCGCCGGGACGCGCGAGCCGGGCCCCCAGCGATCGCCCGCGGGCGGCGCGACGTGATCCCAGCGGCCGCCGTGCTCGTCGTAGGCGATGATGATGAGCGTGTCGCGCCAGTACGGACTCTGCTGCAGGGCGGAGACCAGCGCGGCGACATGCTGCTGCCCGGCGAGCAGCGCCGAGTAGCCGGGATGCTCGTTGTTTTCGCCGACCGGTTTCACGAACGAGACCGCCGGCAGCCGGCCGCTGCGCAGGTCGGCGAAAAAGTTCGCCTCATCCTGAAGGTGAGCGGCTTTGGCCGGCGTGCCGTCGGCGTACTTGGCAAAGTACACGAAGGGCTGATGGTGGAATTGGAAGTTCGGGTCGGGGTTGCCGGCGAGCGCCGCCGCGAAGCCGCCGGAATACCACTTCCAGCTCACGCCGGCGCCGGAGAGACGGTCGCCGATCGTCGGGGCGGTTTGGTTCGGCATCAATCCCGCGGCCGGAACGCTGGCCGGATGCGGCTTGTTGACCGAGAACAGCGTGTTGACCGCGTACCCATCGGGCGTAACGCTGCCGTCGTGTACGATATTCCCTTGCGCGTCGAGCGCGAGTTCTTTGCCGCTCGCGTCGAGCGTCGGGTAATACGACTGCGGCGGATGCGAAAAAACCGGCGTGCAGGCGCAGATCAGCCACATGTGATTGAGAAACGATCCACCGAACGCGCTATGGAAGTAGTTGTCGGCGAGCGTGTACTGCGCGGCCAGCAGTCCTTCGGGCAGCGCCGTCGCATCGAAATTGCTCAGCACCAGCCCCGGGTTGTCGCTCCAGGTGACGAACTTGTCCATCTTGCCGCCGTCGATCTGCGACTGTTCCTGCCAGAAGCGGTGGACGATGTCGCCGGTGAGCTGCGCGGGCTGGATGTAGGCGTTCAAGCTATACGGACGGACCGGCAGCCCGGCGGGGAAGTTGGGGTCGGGCATCCCCTTGCCGATCAGCGGCTGCGGCAGCGACGGCAGCGGTGCTCCGGTGACCTTGTCGATCTGCGCGTACTGGGCCGGCGTAAGGTTGGAGATTCCGTTGGCGCCCGGAAACGATCCGTACAGCGCGTCGAAACTCCAGTTCTCCTGATAGATCACGACGATGTGCTTGATCTTGCTCGTCGGCTGCACCGCGGACGCTTGAGCCGTCGCCGAGAGGCGCGGCATTCCGACGGTTACGCCGGCGATTGCGGCGGCGCACATCAGGAGCGCGGCCGCGCGTGCTGCGGCGCTGCGAGCGTAACGGTTCACGTTCGTGGTGACCTCCGAGAATAAAAGCGACGTTGCGGCACCGTGTTTGTTCCGGTGCCGCGCAGGGACCCCTTGAACACACCACGTCACTGTTAAGGGCAGGTTATGGGGAGATAGCGGCGCCGCACGCGAAGCGGCGTTCGATGACGCTCGCGTGGATCCGGCTGCCGGCGTTGGCCGCGCTCGCATGCGCGCTAGCGGCGCCGGCCGCGACGGCGCAGCCGGCGAGCTTCGACGTCTTTCCCGCGGTCCCGGTGGTGCGCGCGGTGCACGGCGTGGCGCGCGTCGCACTGGACGTCGTACTCGATCCGGCGACGACGAACCCGACCTTCGAATTCGCCGGGCAGACCGGCGTCGCGCCGACGATCCGCGTCCACCCCGGCGATACCATCGACCTGACCGTGCGCAACGAGGCCCGGCCGGCGAACGGACGCACGAACGCGGTCAACATCCATTTTCACGGGCTCGAGGTTTCGCCGTCGGCGCCCGGGGACGACGTCCTGACGACGCTGGCGCAGTACGGCGGGGTCTTGCACTATCGTGTGCGCATTCCGGCCGATCACGAACCGGGACTCTACTGGTATCACCCGCACGTGCACGGGGAATCCTACGCCGACGTGACCGGCGGGATGTCGGGCGCACTCGTCGTCGAGGGCCTGCAGCAGCATCTCCCCGCGCTCGCAGCGATGCGCGAGCGCATCATCCTGCTGCGCGACGTTCCGACGGGTCCGGGCGCGGCGAACGAGGACATGCCGATGAGCGGGATGTCGAGCGCGTCATCCGGCGCGACGGCGGTGCGCCGCTCGGGCGGCGGCAAGCGCTGTCGCGCCGAGTCCGGTCTGGTCCCGACCCTAAACGGCCAGCCGCGGGCGCAGATCGGGATCCGGCCGGGCGAACGGCAATTCTTCCGCGTCGTCAACGCCTCGGGCGGCCGGTACTTCGATCTTTCGATTCCTGGCGAGCAGCTGATGCTCGTCGCGCGCGACGGCGTGCCGCTCGATGCGCTGCCCGGCGCGCCGCCGGTGCGACGGGAATCGCATCTTCTGCTGCCGCCGGCCGCTCGGGCGGAATTCGTCGTGCAAGGGCTCGCGCATCCAACCGTCCTGCGTTCGGCATGCGTCGATACGGGCAGTGCCGGCGATGCCGATCCGTCCGTCGTGTTGGCCGATCTCGTCGATCCGGCCGGCGTCTCCGGCACGGCTCGGCGCCCGCTCGGGGCTTCGATCGAGCCGAAGCGCGCCGTTCGCGTCGGCGCACCGTTGCCGCGCAATTGGTTCGGACGGCCGTTCCCGGCGCCGGCGGTTCGGCGGACGATTCGTTTCACCGAAGACGATCGCGGCTTCTACATCAACGGAAAGGCTTTCACGATGGCCGATATGCGGGGACCGCCCGCGATCGTGGCGCGCGCCGGTACGGTCGAGCGCTGGACCGTCGTCAACGACACCGACGAGGTGCACGACTTCCACATCCACCAGGTTCACTTCGTCACCGAAGCCGTCGACGGCGTGCCGGTCGCGGAGCGCATGTGGGCCGACACCGTCAACGTTCCGCCCCGCCGAGTGCGTCCCGGCGGGGGAACCGTCCCCGGCAGCGCGGTGCTCACGCTCGACTTCCGGAACCCGGTCGTGCGCGGAACCTTCGTCTATCACTGTCACATCCTCGATCACGGCGATCAAGGAATGATGGCGCTGATCCGGGTTCGCTGAGGTCGAAACGGTTCGCGCCGCCCGCGCACCGAACGGGTGCGGCGTGCGTGCCGTTATTACCGCCGGCGGAACGGTCGACGGCGAGTTCGCAAACCAGATCGGCACCACGATCAAAGCGCTGGCTCCGTTCGCGAGCCGCACCCTGCTCGACACCGGCCTCGACGCTTGCGCCGGGGCTGGAATCGGCGAGGTCGCCGTCGTCGGAGGTGCGGAGGTGCGCGCCCACCTGCGGGGCGCGGGGGTGCGCGTGATCGAAGCCGCGGCCGACGGCGGCGTCAACGTGCTGCGCGCGCTCGATGCGTGGCCGGGCGAGCGCTTCATCTATCTTAGCTCGGACTTGCCGTTCCTTGCCGCCGGCGGCTTGCGCGACTTCATCGAGCGCAGCCGGCCGTTTGCGGTGTCGATGGCGTTAGCATCCGAACCGCGCTACCGCGCGCGCTTTCCGGATGCTCCGCCCCACGCGGTCTCCCTGCGCGGAGAACGCGTCGTCAACGGCAGCGCCTTCATCCTGGCCCCGGAGGCCGTGGCGCCCGCGCGCGCTCTCGCCGTGCGGCTCTTCGACGCGCGCAAGAGTCTGTTCGCGCTGGCGCGGCTGCTTGGCCCAGCGCTGTGCGCCCGCTTCGTGACGCGTCGCTTGGCCGTTTCCGACATCGAAGCGTTCGGCGCGCGCGCACTGCGGCTGCCGGTCGCCGCGGTCCGCGACTGCGACCCCGGACTTTGCTACGACGTCGATACCGTCGAAGACTATCGTACCGCATGCAGCCTGCGCGCTTAGGAGCCTTCTGGTTCGGGATCCAAGTCGTCTGGACGTCGGTGCTGGGCGTGATCCTCCAGGATCGTGTCAGCGCGCTCTCCGCGCAGCCCGTGCGTGACTACGCGCTGATGGCGGCGATCGGCGCGGGACTCGCAGCGGTCATCCAAATCGCGGCCGGGTTGCTGTCGGACCGCTTCCGTTCGCGTTCGGGCGATCGGCGCGCATTCTATCGCGCCGGTGTCCTGGTCGCGGTACCAGGCTTGATCGCGGTTACCGCTGTGCCCTCGATCGGATGGCTGTGGGTCGCGCTGCTCGCGCTGCAAGTCGGGATGAACGTCGCCGGCGGCCCGTACCAGGCGATCGTCGGCGACTACGTCGCGGCATCGCACGTCGGCCGGGCGTCGGGCTGGATGAGCATCAACCAGTTCGCCGGCAGCGTGACCGGCCTCGTGCTCACGATCGTTCTGCACGGAGCGGCGCTCGGCGTAGCGCTGGCGGTATGCTTGATCGCGGGCTGGTGGCTGACCGACAGCTACGTCGCAACCCGCGCGCCGGTGCCCTACGTGCGTGCCCCGCTGCTTTTGAGTTCCGATGCCTGGACGGTGATCGTCTCGCGCGGGCTGATCAACGTCGGGTTCTACACCTTGTTCGGATTTCTGTTCTTCTTCGTGCGCGAGTCGCTGGGCATCGTCGACGCGCGTTCGGCGACGGGGATCCTGTTCTTGGTCTTCACGATTGCGGGGGTTGGCGGCGCCGCGCTGGCCGGCGCGCCCGCCGATCGGATCGATAAGCGCGTGGTGGTCAGCATCGCGGCGGCCGCGATCGCGCTCGCGGTCGGCGTGTTCGCGGCGGCGCCCAGCTTTCCGATCGCGATCGTCTGCGCGCTCGGCGCGGGCGCGGCTTGGGGTGCGTTCTTTACTGCAGACTGGGCGATCGCGTACGCGGTGCTTCCGCGCGCGGCGCTGGCCTCCGCGATGGGCGTGTGGAACTTGGCCGCCGCAATCGCACAAGTTGCCGCGCCGGCGATCACCGAACCGCTGGTGCGCGCGGCGGATCTGCGCCGCGCCGGGCTCGGACCGCGGCTGGCGCTGGTCTGTGTGATCGTCGAATTCGGGCTCGGCACGCTGTGCCTGTGGCGCGTGAAACTTCGTTAGGAAACGGCGCGCAAGAGCGGTTCGTCGGCGACGCGATGCACCGTCGTCACCAGGTTGCGCCCGGTCCAGCGGTGCAGTGCAAACGCGGGCCGCTCCAAGCGGAGTGTCCAACCGCGATCTTCATCCCGATCGATTACGACCTGGTGCGCGGTGCTCGGTGCGGTCGACGCGACCGTGCCGGCGAAGGGCGCTTCGAAGTCACGATGGACGTGACCCGCGATCAGCCGCACGACCTGCGGGTGCGCGGCGATCACCTCGGCCAGCGCGTCGCGCCCTTTGAGCGGCTGTGAATCGAGCGGACCGATCCCGGTCGCGAACGGCGGATGGTGCATCGCGATGATCGTCGGGGTCGCGGGCGCCTCGAGCAGGCGATCGTCGAGCCATTCGAGCCGGCGGCCGTCGAGTTCACCACCCGGCTTCCCGGCGCGAGTCGTATCGAGGGCGATCAGGCGCACCGGCCGGGTCTCGATCGCGTAACAGAGCGGGCCGTCCGTCGGAAGATAGCGATGCTCGGGAAACGCGTCGCGCAGACCGTCGCGGTCGTCGTGATTTCCCGGCAGCAGAAAGCACGGCGCCATCAGCCCGGCCAGGATCTTGTGCAGGCGGCGGTACTCTTTGGTCTTGCCGCGGTCGACCAGATCGCCGGTCGCCACGACGAACGCCGGCTTCGCCGGTAAGGCGTTGATCGCCGCGATGCAGCGCCGCAGCTCCCGTCCCGTCCGCACCATATGATGAAGGAGGTCGCCCTTGCGGCGGATGTGGGTGTCTGTGATCTGCACGATCAGCACCGGCTGATCGTGCCCACCCGAGGTGCCACCTGTATGGCACGCCGTCAGCCGCCGGACCGCGGTCTGTCCCTCACCGATCCCGCCGGAAGGTCGTTAGCTTGCGCTTGCGCGGCGGGCGTGGAGGCCTTGGTCGCTGACGCCGAGTGCGGCGAGGACGGCCGTGCGGGTTGCGTTCTCGCCGACCGTGCCGCTGAAGACGATCTCGGCCGGCGAACCGGCCAGCACGATGACGCGGTCGGCGAGCGCGAGCGCGTCGTCGACATCGTGCGTTACGAGGATCGCGGCAGCGCGGGTGAACTCGAGGATCTCGCGGACGGCGGCGCGCAGCTCGATCCGCCGCAGCGCGTCGAGCGCCGCGAAGGGTTCGTCGAGCAGCAGCAGCGCCGGATCGCGCACCAGCGAACGCGCCAGCGCGACGCGCTGCGCCATCCCTCCGGAGAGCGCTTTGGGCAGCCGGTCGCCGACGTGGAGCATGCCGACCAGCGCGAGCACGTTGTCGACGCGCGCCCGTTCGGCGTCGTTACGGGCCGCGAAGGCCACATTGCGCCGGACGTCGAGCCACGGAAACAGCCGCGGTTCCTGGAAGACGATGCCGATCTCCCCGGCGGTGACGATCGTCCCGTCGTCGGGGCGCTCGAGGCCGGCGATGCAGCGCAGCAGGGTCGACTTGCCGCAGCCGCTGACACCGAGGATCGCGACCCGCTCGCCGCGCGCGACGTCGAGATCGAGCGCATCGAAGACAAGGTGCGAACCGAAGCTCTTGCGCAGACGACGGATGCGGGCCGCCTCGTTCGCCGTGGGCTGACGGCTCATCAAACGGGTACCGTGTCGGTCCAGCCGACCAGGCGCCGTTCGAGTGCGCGCATCGCGCTTTCCGATAGCTTGCCGCAGGCGGCGAACAGCAGGATCGCGACCAGGATCTCATCGGTCCGCGCGGTCTGCTGCCCGTCGGTCAACAGAAACCCGAGTCCGCTCGTTGCCGCCAGCAGTTCGGCGGCGACCACGAACAGCCACGCTTGCGTGAGTCCGATGCGCGCGCCGACCAGCAGCTGCGGCAGGGTCGCCGGCACCAGCACGCGGCTGACCAGCGCGAAGCGCGAGAGTCCGAACGACGTTCCGACCTCGACCAGCTTGCGGTCGACGCCGCGGATCCCGGCCACCAGCGCGACGTAGATCGGGAAGAAGGCGCCGATCGCGACCAGCGTGATCTTCGCCGTCTCGCCGATGCCGAGCCACAGCAGAATCAGCGGCACCCAGGCCAGCGATGGGACGGCGCGCACTGCTTGCAGGGTGGGGTCGAGCGCGCGCTCGGCGCGCCGCGAACCACCGACGATCGAACCCAGCAGAAGCGCAAGTGCGAACGCGATCGCAAACCCGCACGCCACGCGGGTGACGCTGGCGCCAAGGTCGTGCCAGAGCACGCCGCTCTGCGCGAGGTCGCCGAGCTCGCGCACGACGTCCCGCGGCCCGGCCAGTTGATACGACTTCACCGCACCGCTCGCGGTCGCGGCCCACCAGAGCACGAGCAACCCCAGCGGAAGGACGAATCTACCCACGCAGTGCCGTTCGGGCGGCTTGGGGATCGACCAAGGTCGCGATCGCCCCGTCGAGATCGGCGTCGGGACGCGCCAGCTTTTCGGACCGCACGATGCCGACCACGCCGGCGATCGCATCGTGGTAGCCCGCATCCGGAACGCCGTCGCCGGGATACGTCGTGCGCTCGCGCAGCTGCAATTCCGCAACCCGGCGTTCCAAATGGGATGCATCGGCGAGCAAGGCTGCGGTTTCATCGACGTGCGCGGCGGCGTACTGCCGGGCGCGTTCGTATGCGCGCAGCACGATCGACGCCACGTCGCCGTGCGCGGCCAAGAAGTCCTCGCGCGCGTTCAACGCGCCGTAGGTGTTGAAAGCCACGTTCCGATAGAGCAAACGCGAACCCGCTTCGAGCTGCGAGGCGGCCATGTGCGGATCGAGGCCGGCCCAGGCATCGACTTGCCCGCGCTCCAGCGCCGTGCGCCCGTCAGGATGCTGCAGATCGACCAGCTCGATATCGCTTTGTTCGAGTCCGACCGTGCGCAGCGCACGCAGCAGGAAGAACCACGGATCGGTCCCGCGCGTCGCGGCGATCTTCTTCCCCTTCAAATCGGCGAGCTTCGCCAGGGGCGAATCCTTGCCGACCACGAGCGCAGTCCACTCCGGGCGCGAGTACAGAAAGACCGTCTTGATCGGCGTTCCGTTCGCGCGCGCCAGAAAGGCCGCGCTGCCGGCCGTCGAACCGAACTGCACGGCGCCGGCGGCCAGGAAGCCGTTGGCCTTGTTCGACCCGAGCGAGAGCACCCAGTCGACGGCGACGCCGCGCTTGGCGAGCGTTTCGTCGAGCCAGCCCTTCTGCTTAAGGACCAAACTGGGCGGATTGTAGTAGGCATAGTCGACGCCGATGCGTTCGAGCGACGCTGCGCGAGCGACGCGCGGCAGGCCGGCGGCGAACGCTGCGCCGCCGGTCAGCGCTAAGAAGTTGGAACGGGAAACGGTTGCCACGGGAACGCCTCCGGATGCGATGGGAAAGCGGATGAAAACAAAAGAGCCCCTGCCGTCGGCGGGGCTCTGCATGGTTGCGCGTGTTCTACGCGATCAGGTCATGCCGATCCGAGCCGACTCCCGCCAGGAGAGAGGCACATGCACATCGCGAACCGACACGAGGCAATCGTCATGAGTGCGGCGACCATACCACGCTGTGCGGCGCCGCGTCAACCGCTCAAGGTGCAAGGCGCACGGTTATCCAGCCGGTTGCCGCCCGCAGGAACGCAAAGCGGTCGTGCATGCGGTCGGGCCGCCCCTGCCAGAATTCGAACCGGTCGGGGATGACGCGGTAGCCGCCCCAGTGCGGCGGCCGCGGGACATCGCCGGGGTAGCGCTCGGCGGCGGCGGACACCGCCGCGTCGAGTTGTGCCGCGTCGACGACCTGGCTCTGCGGTGAGGCCCAGGCGTTCAGACGATGGCCGCGCGGACGGCCGGCGAAATAGGCGTCGCTCTCCGCAGCGCTGACGCGCTCGATGCTGCCCTCGATCCGGATCTGTCGCTGCAGCTCCGCCCACCAGAAGAGCAGCGCTGCGTCCGGGTGGACGGCGAGGTCGTGCCCTTTGCGGCTCTCGTAGTTGGTGTAGAACACGAAACCTCGCGCGTCCCAGCCGCGCAGCAAGACCATCCGTGCCGAGGGCCGGCCGTCGTCGCCGATGGTACTGAGGCTCATGGCATTGGCCTCCACGATTCGCGCCGAGGCGAGCGCTTCGTCAAGCCAGCTGCCGAACTGCACGAAGGGATCGGCAGCTAGCGCAGCTTCGTCCAGGCTGCCGGGTTCGTAGTCCCGCCGGCGGCTACCGAGATCGTCGTTCATGGCCGCGTCTTCATCCGAGTGCTCATTTAGGGGAAGCGTCCCGCGAGCATGCCGGCCGCGACGGCGGCGAGAAGAATCGCGCCGGCGACGACGGCGAAGGGGAGGGCGAGGTCGACCTTCTTCTGCTCACGGGTCGTCGTTTGCGCGAGCGCATCGAGGCGCCCGCGCAGCGAGCCGGCATCGGCGGCACGCGCGTACGTACCGTGCGCGTCGTGCGCGATTTCGCGCAGCGCCTCCTCGTCGAGCGACGCCTCTTCGCCGGTGCCCGGAATCAGTTGGCCGCTGTCGTTGGTTCCGATGCCGATCGTATCGATTTCGACGCCGTTCGCGCCGAGCTGCGGCGCCACGGCCAGCGGATCGGCACCTGAATTGTTGACGCCGTCGGTGATCAGCACGATCGTACGCCGGCCGCCGCTCGGCAACTGACCAGCTGCGGCTGCCAGCGCATCGCCGATCGCGGTCCCGCCGTTGGGCGGCGGAATACGCGCCAGCGCGTCGCGCAGCGCATCCTTGTCGGCCGTCGGTGCGGCGACCACGCCCGCCGCGCCCGCAAAGGCGACGACGCCGACGCGCGTGCCCTCCCCAACGGCGTCGATGAAGGTCCGGACTGCGGCCGTCGCGGCTTCGGCACGGCTCGGCGTAACGTCGGTCGCACGCATCGATCCGGACGTGTCGACGCACAGGATCACGGTTCCGTGCACCGGCATCGCGATCGTCGCCCGCGGCCCGGCCAGCGCGACCGCCAGGCCGAACAGCGCGAGTACGGTGACGATGCCGATCGCGCGCGCCGGATCGAAGCGCGCGCCGGTCGCCGCGACCAGAAACGGCAGGTCGCTATAGGCGAGCAGCGCCGCCCGGCCGCGCCGCAATCCGCGCGCGAGCGCGATCGCGAAACCGGCCCCCAGCAGCGCGCCGAGCAACAGCCAGAACGGATGTGAAAAGGTCATGCCGGCAGACCGAAGGCGCGAAAGAGCGACGCGCGGCCATCGCGCTCGTCGAGCGTTCCCGTGCGCCAGCCCGCGGCGCGAAAGCGGCCATGCAGCAGTTCCGCCCGCGCGGCGCTCGCGCTATGATAGCGGCGGCGCTCGCGGGCGCCGATGTAGAGGCTGCGCACGATCCGCGTTTCGCTGTCGCGCACGCGCACGACGCCCCGCAGTGGGAGGCCGTCACACCACGGATCGCGAGCCAGCAGGATCGTTGCATCGAAGCGGCGCCCGGCTCGATCCAAGAACTCGTCGCTCACCGGATCGAAACCGTCGGTCACCACCAGCAGAGATGCGCCGCGGGGAAGAGCGCGCAGCGCGATCGCCAACCCCGCGTTGAGCTGGTCGGGATGCGCGGCATCGATCAGCGGCGCGGCCCTCCGATCGCGAACGACGCGCGTGTCGACGATGCGCGCGGTCGTATCGTCATGCTCCGCGACACCGAACCAGGTACGCAGTGCTTCCTTCCCGGCCTGGGCCAGCGGCCGTTGCCGCCCGACGCGCATCGATGCGCTCTCGTCGAGGATCGCGGCCAGCACCAGCGCCGTCTCTTCGCGGTACACCCGCGTCTGGAGCGCTCCGGCGCGTGCGGTCGCGGCCTGATCGATGCGGCGCGGATCGTCGCCTTCGACGTAGGCGCGCAGCTGCGAGAACACCAGCCCGTCGCCGGGACGCGTCCCGCGCGCGGCCGACCCCGGCCGCGGCACCGCGCGCGCGCCGCGCAGGATAGCGGTCCGCAGATCGTTCACGGCGCCGGCACCACGGCGATGATCCGCCGCACGATGTCCTCCGGATCGGTACCCGCGACCGCGATGCGATCGTCGTACGCGAGCCGGTGGCGCAGCACCGCGGGCGCGATGTCACGCACATCGTCGGGGACCGTGAATGCGCGCCCGTCGAGGTACGCGCGCGCGCGCGCCAACGTGACCAGCGCGAGCGCGGCACGCGGGCTCGCGCCGTGCGCGACGAGTTCGGCGGCACGCGACGCGCGCACCAGATCGACCGCATAGTCGCGGACCTTCGGGTCGACGAATACCGCGCGCGCTTCGTGCTGCCAGCCGGCCACGTCGCCGAGCGTCGCCACGTCGCTCGGCAAGGGCGGTTCACCGGCGCCGAACCGGTCGACGATCGTCCGTTCCTCGTCGCGCGAGGGATATGCGACCACGACCTTGGCCAAAAAGCGATCGAGCTGCGCGAGCGGCAACGGATAGGTGCCTTCCGCATCGTACGGATTCATCGTCGCGAGCACGAGGAAGGGTGCCGGCAGCGGATGGGTCTCGAGCCCGATCGTCGCGCGACGCTCCTGCATCCCTTCGAGCAGCGCCGACTGCACCTTCGCCGGCGCGCGGTTGATCTCGTCGGCCAGCACAACGTTGGCAAACAGCGGTCCGAACACGGTGCTGAAGGCGGCGGTTTTCTGATCGAAGACGCGCGTGCCGATGATATCCGACGGCAACAGATCGGGTGTGAACTGGATGCGATGAAAGATGCCGCCTACCGCCGCGGCGAGCGCGCGGCAGGCCAGCGTTTTCGCGACGCCGGGCGCACCTTCGAGCAGCAGATGGCCGCCCGCGATCAGGCTGAGCACCAAGCTCTCCACCACTTCGTCCTGACCGACGATCGTCAGCCGCAGCGCGTCGAGGACGGCGCGCGGCGCGCTCACCCGGCCCACCCGCGCGCGGCTTCGATGAAGCGCTCCTTCGCCGTACTGTGCTGGTCGTCGCGCGCGAAGAGCGCGGCTTCAGCGGCGCGCAGCGTCGCGCGAAGCGCCTCGTCCGACGTTGCCGAGACGGCGTCGCGCGTGGTCCCGCCCGGGGCCGTTCCGGCTGCGGCGAGCACCGCCCGGCGTAGCGCGGCCAGCGTGTCGCTCGAAGGTGCCGCGGCGTAGGTCCCCAGGGCCGCTCGAACGGCTTGGCGCGGTGACGCGGCCACGAGCGGAGCGACCGCGGCGGGCGACACCGACGCTCCTCCCGCGGGCGGCGCGGCGCGGCCGCGGCGCGAAGCGAGCCGTACGATCAGCGCTACTCCTGCGGCGGCGACGAGAATGCCCAGCAGCGCCAACGCGGCCCGCCGCACCCGCTCGGGACCGGTGTTCGCGGCTTGCGCACCGATCCGAACGTGCACGGCATTGGCCGTGAAGCGCGTCGGCTTGTCCGTGCGCGCGTCGATTGCGTCGAGAAATGCGCCGGGGATCGTAAACGAACCGGCGTCGACCGGCTCGAGCGTCAGCGTCTCGTCGATGTCGGTGCCGGCGGGTCCGCGGTGCACGCGGCGCTCGTCGCCGAGCAGATGCATCGTCCCGACTTCCGGCACGATGAGTTCGTCGAGCGCGGTGACGTGCTCGCGCACCCGCGCGTGGACGCTGAGGTGGAAATCGCTCCCGAGCGGAACCTCGGTACGATCGGCGCTCATCGTCAGGGCGACGACGTGCAGCATCCGCAGGTCTTGCGCGCCGGCGGGGCCGCACAGCATCGCGAACACGGCTGCCGAAGCCGCGGCGCAGCCCGTGCGAAACGCGCGCGGCCTCACTCGCGCGCCGCGCGCTCCAGCCAGCGCGCGAAGACGTTGCGCGCGTCGAACGGCCCCGGAGAGGCCTCGGGGTGAAACTGCACTGCCTCGATCGCCAGCGTGCGGTGGCGGAAGCCTTCGTTGGTGTTGTCGTTCAGATTGACCATCGTGGCCTCCAGCTCGGCCGGCAGACTGTCGCCGTCAACCGCGTAGCCGTGGTTGTGCGCGGTTACCAGCACCTCGCCATGCACGAGATCCTTCACCGGCTGGTTCCCTCCACGGTGCCCGTACTTCAGCTTGTAGGTCGTCGCGCCGAGCGCGAGCGCCAGCAGCTGGTGGCCGAGGCAGACGCCGAAGACCGGCGTCTTGCCGACCAGTTCGCGCAGCGTGTCGACGGTGCCGCCAAGATCGCGCGGGTCGCCGGGACCCGGGGACACCAGGACCGCATCCGGTGCGAGCGCGAGGATCTCGTCGCTGGTCGCTTCGTACGACAGCACGGTGACGCGCGACCCGAGCGCGGTCAGGTCGCGGATGATCGCTTTCTTCACGCCGCAGTCAACCAGCACGATGTGCATGCGCCCGTCGCCGAGTGTTTCACCGGACGGATACGCATCGGCGACCGAGGCGACCAGACCGCGCGTCGTGGCCTCGCGCGCATACTCGGTCAGCTCCGCCTCGACCGTGGCGATCGCTTCGTCGCCGACGGCGAGCGCGGCAGCGATCGTCCCATGCTCCCGCAGTGCGATCGTGAGCGCGCGGGTATCGATCCCGACGATCGTCGGAACCCGTTGAACGTCGAGCCAATCGCCGAGACTCTGGACCGATGCGTAGTGCGAGGGGTGCCGCGCCAACCGTTTGATCACCGCGCCCGCCGCGCACGCGTGCGGGTGCTGCGAAGCCGTTCCGCTGATGCCGTAGTTGCCGATCAGCGGATAGGTGAAGGTCAGGATCTGCCCCGCGTACGACGGATCGGTCAGGGCTTCTTCGTAGCCGGTCATGCCGGTGTAGAACACCGCCTCGCCCAGGGCGATGCCCGTCGTACCGAGACCCGCGCCGTCGAAGCGCGTGCCGTCGGCCAGCAGCAGCGTCGCCGCGTTCACGCCGGGACTTCGTCGCGCGGCAGAACCCGGCCGTGTTCGAAGACGACCGCGCCTTCGACGATCGTCGCGATGGCGCGGCGCGGCAGCGTCATGCCGTCGAACGGCGTGTTCTTGCCCTTCGAACGGAACAGCCGCGCATCGACCGTCCAGGCGCGGTCGGCGAAGACGGACACGTCGCCGCAGCTGCCGACGGCCAGCGTCCCGCCGGGCACACCCAAAATGCGAGCCGGGTTGGTCGAGAGCAGGGTGACAAAACGCGCTAAGGGCAAGTCGGGAAAGGCGAGCGCGTAGCCGCCCAGCGCGATCTCGAGCCCGCTGAAACCGACCGGCGCGACCGAGAGGAGCTGCGCCTTCTCGTCGAGCCCGTGGGGGGCGTGATCGGTCGCGAATACATCGATCGTGCCGTCGTAGACGGCGTTGCGGAGCGCCTCGCGGTCGCTCGCCGCGCGCAGCGGCGGACTGACCTTCGAGTCGGCGCGGTAGTCGTCGAAGCGATCGTCGAGAAACACGACGTGATGCGGCGTCACCTCGCAGGTAACCGGTACGCCCCGCGCGCGCGACCAGCGGATCAGATCCAGCGAGGTCGCGGTCGAGACGTGCGCGATGTGCCAGGCCTTGCGCGTGTCGGCGGCGACCAGCAGGTCGCGGGCCACGATCACGTCTTCGGCAAGCCCCGGCGCGCCCTCGAGCCCGAGCCGCATCGACGGGCCACCTTCGTTCATGACCGCGTCGCCCTTGAGGTCGGCGTCCTCGCAGTGCGAGATGAAGACGTGCGGGAGATCGGAGGCATACCGCGCGGCGTTGCGCAGGATGCGTGCGTTCCGCGGCGTCGCGCCGTCGTCGCTGAAGGCCACGCAGCCGGCATCGGCCAGCAGGTGATAGGGTGCCAGTTCGATTCCGGCTCGGGCTTTGGTGATCGCTCCGATCGGATACACGCGCGCCAGGCCCGCGATCTCCGCCCGCCGCACCACTTCCGACACGATCGCGGCCGAATCGAGCGCCGGCTCCGTATTCGGCATGCAGGCGACCGAAGCAAAGCCGCCGGCGACCGCCGCCGCGGTGCCCGAAGCGATCGTCTCCTTGTGGGTCTGACCGGGTTCGCGCAGGTGGACGTGCATGTCGATGAAGCCCGGCGCGACGACGGCGTTGGTCGCGTCGACGACGCGCGCGTGCGACGCGTCGAGGTGCTCGCCGATCGCGACCACGAAGCCGTTTTCGATCAGGACGTCGCGCTGCGCGTCGATGCCCTGCGCGGGGTCGATCAGCCGCCCCCCGCGCACCAAGGTCTTCACGCGGGTATCGCTGCGCCGTTGACGAGCAGATCGAGGACGGCCATGCGCACGAACACGCCGTTGTGCACCTGAGCTACGTAGCGAGAACGCGGATCGTCGAGTACGTCGTCGGTGAGCTCGACGCCGCGGTTGTACGGCCCCGGATGCAGGATGATGGCGTCGTTGCGCAGCGAGCGCAGCCGCGCCCGGTTGAGCTGATAGCGCTGAGTGTAATCGTCGAGAAGCGGCAGCAGACCGCCGCTTATCCGTTCGCGCTGGATGCGCAGCATCATCACCGCGTCGAGGCCGGGCAGCACGGCGTCGAGATCGCGTTCCACCCGGACGCCTGCGGCGGCGAACGAGTCCGGCAGCAGGGTCGCCGGTCCGACGAGCGTGACCTCCATGCCGAGCGCGCTCATGCCGACGATATTGGAGCGCGCGACGCGCGAGTGCAGGATGTCACCGACGATCGCCAGCCGCAGGCCGTCGAAGCGCGCGAACTCCTGACGCAGCGTCATCAGATCGAGCAGCGCTTGGGTGGGATGGGCGTGCGTCCCGTCGCCGGCGTTGATGACGTGACCGTCGAACGAGTCCGCCAGCCGCCGCGCGAAGCCGGATTCCTCATGCCGCACGACGATCACACGGACGCCGATGCCGCGCAGCGTCAGCGCGGTGTCGGCGATCGTCTCGCCTTTGCCGAGGCTCGAGGCGCCCGGGGCGAACGAGATGATGTCGGCGCCGACGCGCTGCTCGGCCAGGGAGAACGATGTCGCCGTGCGAGTCGAGGCCTCGAAGAAGAGGTTGAGTACCGGCACGCCGGCCAGCAAATCACGCGGCGGCAGTACGTCGCGAAACGCGACCGCGCGATCGAGGACGCCGACGAGTTCTTCCGGACTGAGATCGTCGACGTCGAGCAGGCTACGGGGTGCCACGGTCCTCGTCGGAGACCGTGACCGCGTCACCGTCGGACCGCTGCGCCGCCAGCAGGACGTCGATATGCTCGCGCCGGCTCGTCGGGATCGCCTTGCCGACGTAGTCGCCCTGAATCGGAAGTTCGCGCAGCCCGCGGTCGATCAGCACCGCGAGCCGGATCGCCCGCGGCCGCCCGAGGTCCGTGACGGCGTCGAGCGCGGCCCGCACGGTACGTCCGGTATACAGGACGTCGTCCACCAGCACGACGGTCTGGTCGGCGATCGGGCTGCGAATCTCCGATTCCGGCAGTTCGCGCGCGACGTCGTCGTCGCGGTACAGGTTGACGTTGAGAAACCCGAGGTTCGGCGGCGTGCCGCGGATCTCGGCGATTTTCGAGGCCAGCCGGCGGGCCAACGCTTCGCCGCCGCGGCGGATCCCGATCAGCAGCAGGCTGTCTTGCACGTCCTGCGGCTCAACGATCTGATGGGCCATCCGCGCGATCGCTCGTTCGATCTCATCGGGCCCCATCAGGACACGCTGCCGCGCGACGGCCGTCTGCATCAGGCGCAGATTTGGCCTCGCAGACCCGAATGGCCTCTGGGCCCCTCAGCCGCGCAGGATAGCGCAGGCGGTCGTGCCGGTACCCAGCAAGCGGCCTTCGCTGTCGCGCAGCTTTCCTTCGGCGATCGCCGTCGACCGTCCGACGTGCAGGGCGACGGCCTCGCAGCGCACGGGGCCGGTCTCCTTCGTCATCCCGCGAACGAAGCGAACCTGGATGTCGGTCGTGGTGTAGGCGACGCCGGCCGGGAGCAGCGAGTGAATCGCGCAGCTCATCGCCGTGTCGAAGATCGTCAGCGCGAAGCCCCCGTGCACGGAGCCGATCGGATTGTAATGCTCCTCGCCGGGATAGCCCTCGACGACGACGCGCCCTTCTTCAACCGTCTGCAGCGTGAAGTTGATGAGCACGGAAATCGGCGGCGCAGGGACCGTGCCGTCGCGGACGGCGCGCAGCGCTTCAAGCCCCGTCGAGCTTCGAACCATGCCGGCTGTGGGCTGCGGATCTTCCCAGCGCACGATCCGCTCGCGTGTCTCTTGCATGCTGCGAACAACCCGGCCGGGAGCGCCGCCGTTTCTTAGGTCGGCATCGTGAACTGGGCACCGGCGCGAATGCCGGTCGGCCAGCGCGAGGTCGTCGTCTTGAGATGCGTGTAAAAACGCACGCCCTCCATCCCGTGCACTGCCATGTCGCCGAACAGCGAGCGCTTCCAGCCGCCGAAGCTGTGATAGGCGACCGGGACCGGGATCGGCACGTTGATCCCGACCATCCCGGCTTGCACGTTGGCGTCGAAGTGCCGCGCCGTGTCGCCGTCGCGGGTGAAGATCGCGGCGCCGTTCCCGAAGGCGTGGGCGTTCACGAGCGCGAGCGCTTCGTCGTACGAGCCGACGCGCACGACGGCCAGGACCGGACCGAAGATCTCCTCGCGATAGGCGCGCATCCCGGGTCCGACCCGGTCGAGAACCGTTGCACCGAAGAAAAAGCCGCGGGCGGGTAACGCCGCGTCGCGTCCGTCGACTGCGATTTCGGCGCCCTCATCCCGCGCGCCGTCGACGTAGCCCCGGACCCGCGCAAGATGATCGGGCGTGACCAGCGGGCCCATTTCGACGCCCTCCGCGTCTCCGGGGCCGACGCGCAATTTCGCGATCCGCTCGCGCAGCTTTCCCACCACGGCGTCGGCGGTTGCGTCGCCGACGATCGCGGCGACGGAAATCGCCATGCAGCGCTCGCCGGCCGAGCCGAAGGCCGCGCCCATCAGCGCGTCGACGACTTGCGGAAGGTCGGCATCGGGCATGACGACCAGATGATTCTTCGCTCCGCCCAGGGCCTGAACGCGCTTGCCGGCGGCGGCCGCGCGCGTGTAGACGTGTTCGGCGACGGCGGTCGAACCGACGAAGCTGACGGCGTCGATGCCGGGGTGATCCAGGATCGCGTCGACCGCGACGCGATCGCCGTTGACGACGTTGAAGACGCCGGGCGGCAACCCGCACTCGATCAGCAGCCGCGCCACCTCGAGCGTCGCCGACGGATCCTTTTCGCTGGGCTTCATCACGAATGTGTTGCCGCACGCGAGTGCGACCGGGAACATCCACATCGGTACCATCGCCGGAAAGTTGAACGGCGAGATCCCGGCGCACACGCCGAGCGGCTGACGCACGGCTTTCACGTCGATCCCCGGCGAGACGTTTTCGCTGAAGTCGCCGGTCAGCAGGCGCGGGATGCCGCACGCAAAGTCGACCACGTCGATGCCGCGTTGGATTTCACCGCGCGCGTCGTCGAGGGTCTTCCCGTGTTCGCGGGAGATCGTCTGCGCCAGACGATCGGTGTTCGCAACCAGGGCGCTGCGGAACGCGAACATCACGGCTGCGCGGCGCGGCGGCGGCGTTGCCGACCAGCTGGCGAAGGCCGCGCGGGCGGTCCGCACCGCGTGGTCGACCTCTTCGACCGAGGCGAACGCGACCCGCGCCTGCACCTCACCGGCGGCCGGATCGTAGACGTCGCCGAAGCGGCCCGACGCACCCGCAATCTCCTCGCCGCCGATGAAATGCCCGAGCGTTCGAAGTGCCGTCTGCATGCTGGTGAACCTCTTCCCGGGCGCGGGCGCCCTGTCGCCTAGCCGAGTTCGTCGAGCGCGCGCCGTATCCGCGCCAATTCGTCGCGAAACCCGTCGGCCTTTGCACGCTCGGCTGCCACGACGTCGGGTGCTGCATTGTTGACGAAGCCGCGGTTGGCGAGCTTGCGCATCGAACGCTCGTACTCGGCCACCAGCCGCGTGCTCTCGCGTTCGTAGCGTTCGAGCAGTTTGACGGGGTCTGCGACGGCACGAACGGCCGCGATCCGGTCGCCCAGCGAGCCGGCGGTACCGTTTTCATAGGTGATGAACTCGGCGCGGGCGATCGTCGCCAGCGTCTGAACGAGTCCGGTCTCGGCTGCAAGCGTGGCCGGGATCGCGACCTGCATCGCTTCTTTCGGCGGAATCCGCCACTCGGCGCGCACGGCCCGCAGTTCCTCGACCTTGTCGATGAGCGCGCGGAACGTCGCCGCGTCGTCCGGAAACTCCGGAATCTCGGCGACGTCGGGCCAGGACGCGGTCACGATCGTTGCGCCGTCGTGCGGCAGCGTGAGCCAGATCTCTTCGCTGACGAACGGCGCGATCGGGTGCATCGCCCGCACGAACGCGTTGAGCACGAACGACAGCACCGCGCCACGCGTCTCCTTGCCGCCGGGTGCTTTGGTCGCCTCCACGTACCAGTCGCAGAGCCGGTACCAGCCGAATTGCAGCAGCGTGTCGGCCGCGACCCCGAACGCAAAACCGTCGTAGGATGCGCTCACGGTCTCGATGCAGCGCCGCAGCTCGGTCAGAATCCAACGATCCGCAACGGTCAGTGCCTCGGTTTTCGGCAGCACGCCCGCCGGCGGCAGGCCTTCCTCGAGGGCTACGGTGTAGCGCAGCGCGTTCCAGAGTTTGGTGCAGAAGCGTTTGGCCTCATCGCACTGACGCGTATCGAACCGCAGCTCTTGCGATTCCAAGCGCATCTGCCGAACCAGACCGAACCGCGTGCCGTCGGCGCCGTAGAGCGGCACCAGGTCGGTCATCGGATCGATCGCATTCCCGAGCGACTTCGACATCTTGCGGCCTTCCATGTCGAAGACCAGCGGCGTCACGAAGACGGTCGAAAACGGAATGTCGTGCATGAACCGCAGCCCGAGCATCACCATGCGGGCGACCCACAGGAAAATGATGTCGAAGCTGGTGACCATCACCTGATTCGGATACCAGTGCTCGAGTTCGGGCGTGCGCTCCGGCCAGCCGAGGATGGAAAACGGCCACAATCCCGACGAGAACCAGGTGTCGAGCGTGTCAGGATCGCGCCGCAGCTTCGTGGTGCCGTACTTCTCGCCCGCGAGCCGGCGTGCGGCGGCTTCATTCTCGGCGACCACGACGTCGTCGTTCGGGGTATACCAGACGGGAAGCGGATGGCCCCACCAGATCTGCCGCGAGATGTTCCAGTCGCGAATGCGTTCCAGACCGTGTTCGTAGGTGCGCCCGAAGCGCTCCGGTACAAACCGGATCGCTCCGCTGCGATACGCGTCGAGCGCCGGCTTCGCGAGGGAGTCCATCTTGACGAACCATTGCAGCGAGAGCAGCGGTTCGATCACCGCGTGCGAACGCGAACTGGTTGGTACGTTGGTTTGGTACGGTTCTTCCTTGACCAGCACGCCGGCAGCGCGCAGATCGTCGACGATCCGGCGGCGCGCCTCGAAGCGGTCGAGGCCGATGTAGGCCCGCATGCGGTCGGTCTGCGCGTCGATCGTGGCGCGCCTGGCCGGCGTCTCATCATAGCGCCAGAGCGGCGCGCTGATGCGGCCATTGAAGTCGATGACGGTCGGCATCGGCAGCCCGTGACGGGTGCCGATCTCGTAGTCGGTCTGATCGTGAGCCGGCGTCACCTTGACGGCGCCCGTTCCGAACGCCGACTGGACGGCTTCATCGGCGATGATGGGGATCGAGCGATACACCAGCGGCAGCACGACCTTGGTGCCGATCAAGTGACGGTACCGCTCGTCGTCAGGATGCACGGCGACCGCGACGTCCGCCAGGAACGTCTCGGGACGCGTCGTCGCGATCACGATGCCTTCGCCGCCGTCGTCGGCGCGATAGCAAATGTTCCACAAGAACGTGTCGAGCGGCTCGTTTTCCACTTCGGCATCGGAAAGCGTCGACTGCGCTTCAGGATCCCAGTTCACGAGGCGGGTACCGCGATAGATCAAGCCGTCGTTGTAGAGCTCGATGAAGACCTTGGTGACGGCCGCGGAGAGACCGGGATCGAGCGTGAACCGCTCGCGCTCCCAATCGGGACCGTAGCCCAGGCGCGCGAACTGCTGGTTGATGATGTCGCCGTACTGCGCGCGCCACTCCCACGCGCGCTCGAGGTAGCGTTTACGTCCGAGCCCCTCGCGGGTCTTGCCCTCCTGCGCCAGCTCGCGCACGAGCACGGCCTCGGTCGCGATCGCGGCATGGTCCTGACCGGGAATCCAGTCGGCGTTTTCGCCGAGCATCCGGTGGTAGCGGGTGAGGATATCCATCGGCGTGTAGGTCGAAGCGTGGCCGAGGTGCGCGCGGCCGGTGATATTCGGCGGCGGCATCGAGATAATGAACGGCGGCCGCGCCGGGTCGGGGTCTTCGTGAAAGACGCCCAGCGCGGTCGAGCGCGCGTAGAGGCGCGGTTCGACCTCAGCCGGATCGTAGTTCTTGGGGAGATCGGGGCGCGCGTTCACGACCCGCACGATGTACGGCTTTCCCGGGCGCGAGTCCCCGTCGCTTACGCCTCGGCCGGCGCTTCGTCGTCGCTGCGCCCGACGCGGTCGTCGTCGACCAGCTCGTCTTCGGCCAGCACGGTGTCGGAGTTCGTTTGCGTCAGGGCCGGCTCGCCGCCGGCCTGCGCCCGGTCGCTGCGGGTGTCGGTTCCTCGTTCCATGGGCGGACGTGTACCCGCAATCGGCCCCTGCGGCGAGGGGACACCTTAGGAGCGGCCGGCCACGGTCCGCTCGAGGAACCGCAGGACGCGTGTCAGCGGAAATTCGTGCGCGACCAGCGGTTTGGTCAGGACGGTCCGCAGGCCGAGGATCTTCGCTCCAAGCACGTCGGTGAAGAGCTGATCGCCGATCACGACGGTCGCCTGGCGCGGCGTGCCCAGCAGCCGAAGCGCGCGCAGAAATGCGAACGGGAGCGGCTTGAGGGCATTCGCCACCACGGGGATGCCGAGTTCGGCGCCCACCAGAGCCACCCGCTCGGTGAAGTTGTTGGAGACCAGGACGATCGCGAAGCCGCGCTCGCGGGCGCCCCGGATCCAGTCCGCGACGCCGGGCGCGGGTTCCGGCCGGCGGTAGGCGCAGACCGTGTTGTCGAGGTCGACGATGATCCCCGTGATCCCTACGGCCGTCAGATCGTCGAGGGAGACCTCCGGGAGCGTGTCGGCGTGGTGGTCGGCCCGGATTCTCTCCACGCTATCCCCGGTTCCGTCCACAGCCCGCTCACCCCGCTCGGCGTCCCCCTCGGCACCCGCCCGGCCGAGTCCACCGGCCGGCCCCGGTCATCCCCGGGAAAGAAAAGTTGTCCCCTCCCCCTCCACAAGGTTTCCCGTCTGCGGTACAATATCTGGTACATCCCGGCGTTGGCAGCCACAATATGGTGTGTCGGCCTTGGCATCGGGCATCCCCCAGGGGATTGACGAGAGCGAACATCTGTTCGATACTCGTGAACCCCCGCTCTGAGCGCACGGCGACCAAAGAGGACCGCAGTCGGCATGAAGTTTTCGCGTACGTATTCCGCCCCGGGCGACGCCTACGCCGGCATCGCTTTCGAGCCGCGCACCTCGCGGATCGTGAACCCCGACGGCAAGGTGGTCTTCGAGCTGAAAGACGCTCAAATCCCCACCAGCTGGTCCCAGGTCGCGACCGACATCATCGCCCAGAAGTACTTCCGGAAGGCCGGCGTCCCCGACCGCACGGTGCGGGTCCCCGAAGAGGGGATCCCCGAGTGGCTGTGGCGTTCCGAGGCCGCGGACGACGCGACCTTCGGCCCCGAGACCGACGCCCGCCAGGTCTTCCATCGCCTCGTCGGCTGCTGGACCTATTGGGGGTTCAAGCACAGCTACTTCGACGACGAATTCCAGGCCCGGGCCTACTACGACGAGATGTGCGCGATGCTGGCTCGCCAGATCGGCGCGCCCAACTCACCGCAGTGGTTCAATACCGGCCTGCACTGGGCGTACGGCATCTCCGGCCCCTCGCAAGGCCACTGGTACGTCGACCCCAAGACCGGCGAACTCGCCCAGTCCACCTCAGCCTACGAGCACCCAGCTCCACACGCGTGCCTGCCGTATAGCGCGCTCGTCACCACGCCCGATGGGCCGATTGCGATCGGGGCGATCGTCGAGAACAACCTCGTCGGCCTGCCGGTCTACGACGAGACGGGCGTCACCCGGGTCACGGCAACCGCCTACAACGGCGTAAAGCCCGTCTTCCGAATCAAACTCGCCAACGGAAACGCAATCGAAGCCACCGGCGACCACCTCGTCCTCGCCTGCGACGGTGAAGCGCGTGACCGCTCCTGGCAGTCCGTGTCAGCACTCGTCCCCGGGATGCGGCTTATTAAACGAGCCGACACCTCGGGCAATGTCGCAACGGCGCTGTCGGAATGGCTCAAGGATTCAGGTGTCGTCGCCGCGCCGATCGGTGGGGACCGCACTGCGGAGTTTGGCGAGCGGAGCGGAAGCACAGCAATCGCTCACGCACCCGCAGCGGTTCGAAACCACGAAGAGCGCATTGTTGCGATCGACTACATCGGTGAAGCGGATGTCTACGACATTCAAACCGAGAGCCATAGCTTCCTCACGAACGACGTCGTCGTCCACAACTGCTTCATCCAGAGTGTAAGCGACGATCTCGTCAATGAGGGCGGCATCATGGACCTTTGGGTTCGTGAAGCGCGCATTTTTAAATACGGGTCAGGCACCGGTTCCAACTTCTCACAGATTCGCGGCGAGGGCGAGAAGCTCTCGGGCGGCGGTACGTCCTCCGGTTTGATGTCGTTCCTCAAGGTCGGCGATCGCGCAGCTGGCGCAATCAAGTCGGGTGGCACGACGCGCCGCGCCGCCAAGATGGTGTGTCTCGATCTCGATCACCCCGACATCGAAGAGTTCATCTGCTGGAAGGTCACGGAAGAACAAAAGGTCTCCGACCTCGTTGCCGGTTCGATTAGCTGCGAGAAGCACTTGAATGCCGTGATCAAGGCCGCGAACGATGAGACGCTGCCGGAATCCGCGCGCCTGGATCCGGCCGTGAACGCCGGTCTCAAAGCTGCGATTCGAGCCGCGCTCGGTTCGGGAATCCCGCAAGCCAACATTCAGTACGCCCTCGACTACGCGCGCCAGGGTTACAAATCGCTGATGATCGAGACGTACGACACGAATTGGGATTCGAAGGCGTACGGCACGGTCTCGGGCCAGAACTCGAACAACTCCGTTCGCGTACCGAACGATTTCTTTGCGCGCCTCGATGCCAATCAGTCGTGGGACCTCGTTCCGCGGCGAAGCAAATATGGCGACGGAGGTACGGGAAAGATCAAGTCGGTGTCGGCAGCGGATCTCTGGGAAAAAATCGCGATCGCCGCATGGCAGTGCGCCGATCCGGGCGTTCAATACGACACGACGATCAATGAATGGCACACATGCTCGGTTGATGGGCCTATCAATGCAAGCAACCCGTGCTCCGAATATATGTTCCTGGATGACACCGCGTGCTTCGCTCCGGAGACGCGAATCAGCACGCCGCATGGCTTGCGCACGGTCGCCGATCTCTACGCCTCTCAGGAGGCCGGCGAGCCAATCATGCTCACGACGGACCTGTATAGCGAGCACGATCATCGCCGCCTCGCCGCGTATCGGCGTGCTTTCGTCACGAAGGTCGGAACGCGCCAAGTTTATCGTATGACGCTGAAGGACGGCCGGCAGATCCGCACGACCGGGGATCATAAGTTCCTAACGGCTGATGGTGAATGGAAACGGATGGACGCACTTACGGTCGGGACCGACCGTGTTGCAATCCGCGAGACCGGCGACACTGTTGCCTTCCGATCGGATCCTCTCGAGGTAAAGCGCTGGCAAATGCTCGGCTGGATGACCGGCGACGGTGTGTTCAACAAGGATACGGCAGCGCTTGTCTTCGGGCCGACCGAGCGCGATACGGCCGAGACGATGACGGCCGCCCTTCATAGCTTCAAGACGATTGCGGCCGGGCGCGGCGCAGCATCATGGCCGCCGGCGGTCCGCGAGTCGCGCATTTCGACGCAGCGCAATGGAGTGATGCAAACGAGTTCGCGGCAAACATCGCTGATTCGTCTGCTCGAAGAGAACTACGGATACACGCAGGGGCTCGCAACAACGAAGGACGTCCCGGCGGTGATCCATGGTGTCGCAAATGACCTGAAGATAGCCTACCTGCAGGGCCTCTTCTCCGCCGATGGGTGCCTCCGCAACGATACCCTTGCGCGCGAGCAGAATGTGATGCTCGCGTCGTCGTCACGGGAACTCTTGCGGTCGGTGCAGCTGTTGCTGTCGGACCTTGGCATCACATCACGCCAGGCGTGGGCTCATCCACACGGTCGAAAGAATCCTCAGGGTCAGCTTCGGATGTACAATCAGCAGGCGCGGAAGTTCCTGAATCTGGTCGGGTTCCCATGCTCAACTGCGAAAGATGCCGCAACCCGGGAGATCCTTGGGCAACCCTTTACTGGCGCGCTGAAGAATCCGCGCGCGCCGAAGGTCGTCTCGATTGTCCCGGACGGCCTGGAAACGGTATACGACGTCACCGAGCCGGCAACGCATTCGGTCATCGCCGAAGGCATGATCGCGCACAACTGTAATCTCGCAAGTCTCAATCTCGTCACGTTCCTCGATGAAGCGGGACATTTCGATCCCCGGAAGTTCGCGGATGCGTGCCGGATTTGGACCTTCACGCTCGAGATCAGCGTCCTGATGGCGCAGTTCCCCAGCCGCGAAGTGGCGCGCAAGTCGTACGACTTCCGCACGCTCGGGCTCGGCTACGCCAATATGGGCACGCTGCTGATGCGCATCGGCTTGCCGTACGACTCCGAGGAAGGCTTCGGTTGGTGCGCCGCGATCAGCGCGCTCATGACCGGCGCCGCCTACAAGGCGTCCGCCGAGATGGCGCGTGAGCTCGGGCCGTTCCCGCGCTACGATGCGAACGCCGAGCCGATGGGCCGCGTCCTGCGCAATCATCGGCGCGCGGCATATGCAACTCCGAACGACGAGTACGAAGAGCTCACGATCCGGCCGACAACCCATCCGCCGACGCTGTTCACCCAAGAGACGTGGGCGCTCGCGCGCTCCACGTGGGACCACGCGTTGGCCATCGGCGAGGTCGCGGGCTATCGCAACGCCCAGACCACCTGCATCGCGCCGACGGGCACGATCGGTCTGGTCATGGACTGCGACACCACCGGGATCGAGCCCGACTTTGCGCTGGTCAAGTTCAAGAAGCTCGCCGGCGGCGGCTACTTCAAGATCGTGAACCAGTCGGTCGAGCCGGCCCTGCGCCGCCTCGGCTACAACGCCGAGCAGATCGCTGCTATCGAAACGTTTGCCAAGGGCACGAACACCCTCGAAGGCACGCCGCACATCAACCGCGCCACGCTGAAGGCCAAGGGCTTCGATGACGAAGCGGTCGACAAGATCGAATCCCAGCTTCTGGGCGCCTTCGAGATCGGCTTCGTCTTCAACCAGCACGTGCTCGGCGAGGAGTTCTGCCGCGAGAAGCTCGGGATGACCGACGCCCAGCTCGCCGACTGGAACCACTCGATCCTGCGCGACACGCTCGGCTTCACGTCCTCGCAGATCGAGGAGGCCTCCGACGTGATCTGCGGGCGCATGACGCTCGAGGGCGCGCCGTTCCTCAACCCGGAGCACCTGCCGGT
>Ga0182024_10000593_pt1 | contig 94353 bp, 89 predicted proteins | sample P32metaG_FD_120480 | JGI IMG/M metagenome (GOLD analysis project Ga0182024, IMG submission 120480) | Permafrost microbial communities from Stordalen Mire, Sweden - P3-2 metaG (Illumina Assembly) | ecosystem: Environmental > Terrestrial > Soil > Wetlands > Permafrost | place: Sweden: Stordalen... | reverse complement strand
TCGACCGGCACTCTCGGCAACGTTGGAACGACCTGGTCCATCCAATCCCTCAACGCCGAGTGACAGAATAGAGTGGGCGGCCCCTTCAAGGTGCTGCCCGCCATTCCTCCTCGCCGAGCAAACGACCAATCCCCTACTAACCCCCACTAATATGTCTGCGCGGGTCAGCCTCGGCATGTCTGCGCGGGTCAGCCTCGGCATGTCTGCACGGGTCGGCCGCTTTCACCGCTTGACCGGGCCGGCCGCATCAGCGCAAGACAAGATCATGAAAAGTCAGCAGTTTTTGATTATTCCAAAGTAAAACTGGAGACTTGGTCGGACTTGTCTTTCAGGCGCAGGTCGTCTTGGCCTGCTGTAACATTATAACATCACATTTCCTCCATAGCGTGGCTCAGCGGGGCGGCGCCGGGGCGAAGGGACCCCGCAGCGAAGTGAAAGTGGAACGTTGAAATGCGGAATAATCGGCGCGCAAGGCGCTCCAGCCAAACCGGCACGTTCAGGCGCCGATCGCGCATTCAGGCCCTCGCGGCGCTCCTCACCGCGGCGATGATCTCGATGCCACTCGGCTATTCGCCGCTGGCCCAGGGCACTAACGCCGCTCCCGGCGGCCAACCTGCGGCGCCGACTCAGGCCGTCCCGACACCGACCACCGTGCCGAACTCCGTTGCGCCGACCACCGCCGCGCCCGCCAACACTGCGCCGACGACGACCGCGCCGACCACCACCGCACCGCAGCCCCCGGAGCCCCCCGGGCAAAAAGCCGCAGCCCCCGATTCGACTGCAACGCCAGCCGACGCCGCCGCTCAGAATTCCGAATCCGGCCCGGCCGGCGTGCCGTCGGTCGGCCGGGCGCAACTGCCCGAGGATCTGTCGCCCTGGGGCATGTTCCTCAACGCCGACATCATCGTGAAGGGCGTCATCATCGGGCTCGCCTTCGCGTCGCTGGTGACGTGGACGGTGTTTGTCGCCAAGGCCATTGAACTGGCCGGTGCGCGCCGCGAGGTGCGCCGGGGGCTGCGCATTCTCAACAATGCCGCTACGCTCGCCCAGGCGCACGACCAGTTGCGCAACGGCACCAGTGCCGTCGCCCGCCTCATGCAATCGGCCGCCCAGGAGATCCGGCTATCGTCGAACCTGCGCGGCGACGGGCTCAAAGAGCGTATCGCCTGGGAGCTGGAACGCATCGAGGCCGCGGTCAGCCGCAGGACGTCGCGCGGCACCGGCGTGCTCGCCACCATCGGCTCGACGGCGCCGTTCGTCGGGCTGTTCGGCACCGTATGGGGCATCATGAACAGCTTCATCGGCATCTCCCAGGCTCACACCACCAATCTCGCGGTGGTCGCGCCCGGCATCGCTCAGGCGTTGCTGGCGACGGCGCTCGGGCTCGTCGCCGCCATCCCGGCGGTCATGATCTACAACGTGCTGGCGCGCTCGACGGCGCACTACCGTGCGCTCCTTGGCGATGCCTCCGCACAGGTGATGCGGCTCGTGAGCCGCGATCTCGATCGCGCCAGGATGCCGCTGGCGCAGGCCGCAGAGTAGCGCCATGTCCGTTCGCCTCGATCACGGAGAGGACGAGCTCACCGAGATCCACGACATCAATGTCACGCCGTTCATCGACGTGATGCTGGTGCTCCTGATCATCTTCATGGTGGCGGCCCCGCTCGCGACCGTGGACGTGCCGGTCAACCTGCCGTCCTCGACCGCACAGCCGCAGCAGCGGCCGGACAAGCCGGTGTTTCTGTCGCTGCGCGCCGACGGCAGCGTCGCGATCGGCGACGATCCGATCCCGCGCGCCTCGCTGGCCTCAGCGCTTGCTGGCGCCACCGCCGGCAACAAGGACGAACGCATCTTTTTGCGCGGCGATCGTGCGGTTCACTATGGCGATGTGATGGAGCTGATGAACGACCTGCGCACCGCCGGCTATCTCAAGATCGCGCTGGTCGGCCTCGAATCTCGGGATGCGAAATGAGCATGCCCGCCCTGACATGGTCCGAGGACCAGGATGCGCGCGATCTGCGGCGCTGGGCGCTGGCAGCCTTCATCGTGGTCGGCATCCACGCCGGGCTGATCGGCAGCTATCTGTTTCTGCACGATCCGAACCAGATCGGCGACGACGCCTCCGTCGTGTCCGTCGAGCTCGAGCCGATCGACAGCATGGTCGACGCCCATCAGCTCGATGTCGCGCCGGCGCCCGAGGAAATGGTCGAGCAGCAGGCGACGCCGCCGCAGCCGGAGAAGCAGCCCGATCAGCCCAAGGTCGAGGAACCGCCGCCGCCCGACACCACGGCCGATATCGCGCTGCCGGTCGAAAAGCCGCCGGAGAAAGTCGAAGAGCAAAGAGCGCCGGCCCCGGCCACCACCGCGCCCGTCAAGGGCGGCGCGCCGCGCGTAGAGCCGTCGTGGCAGAGCCGGCTGATCCGGCACCTGCAGCAATACAAGCGCTATCCCGGCAACGCCCAGTCGCACAGCGAGCAGGGCGTCGTGATTCTCAGCTTCAGCGTCGACCGTGACGGCCACGTGCTGGCGCGACATATCGCGCAAAGCTCCGGTCACGCCGATCTCGACGAGGAGGTCATGGCGATGATCCTGCGCGCGCAGCCGCTGCCGCCCTTCCCGGCGATGATGACGCAGGCGCAGCTTGATCTGACCGTCCCAATCCGCTTTTCTCTGCGCTGAGAGGATTTTCTGCCCTCCCGCGCCCGCGGGGGATGCGGCGAGCCCTCCGCCATGCCTCGCATGGTGCCCCTGCCCGCTTCGCCGCGTGGATCAAACAAACGAACCAACGAGGAAACATCATGCGCACCAAACCCTGCCTGACGCTCGCCGACGTGAAAAAAATGCTGGCCGCGTGCGAGGCCGAGGCCGCCAAGAACAAATGGGCGGTCGCGATCTCGATCGTCGATGATGGCGGCTATCTGTTGGGCTTCCAGCGCATGGACGGCGCTTCGGCGATCACGGGCGAGGTATCGGCGGGCAAGGCGCGCACCTCGGCCATGACCAAGCGGCCGAGCAAGTTCTTCGAGGACCGCGTCAAGGAGCGCCCGGCATTCGTGAGTTTCCCCGCCGGCATTCTGATCCAGGGCGGCGTGCCGGTGATGCATCAGAACGAATGCGTCGGCGCGATCGGCGTGTCGGGCGTGCAGTCGCACGAGGACGAGCAGGTCGCGCTGGCGGGAACGGCCGCGCTCGGGTAGCGGCGCTGCGAGCCTCGCCCCCGCGACAACTCAAAATTCTTCTAGCAGCCGCCCGAGCCCCGCGATCTTGTCGGTGATGCCGTTCTGCCGCAGCGCGTGCCAATAGGTGGCGGTGTTGATGGCGATAACCGGCTTGCCCAGCCACATTTCGGCGGCGGCGGCGAGGCGCACCATGCTGAGGTTGGTGCCGACCTGGACGATGGCGTCGGTGTCGCGGCCGTTGCCGTTGAGCTCGATCAGCTTGTCGCGCAGCAAGTCCGGCGTGACCTCGGCAATGGCGGTCCAGCTTTTGCACTCGAGATAGATGTCGCGAACGACTTCGAAGCCGGCATCGGTGAAATAGCGCCGCACCTGCTCGTTGGCGACCGGATAATAGGGCGACAGGAAGGCGATGCGCGCGACGCCGCCATAGGCTTGCAGCGCCGCCGTGCAGGAATGCGACCCGATGCTGACGCCAACGCCGGATTCGCGCTCGACCTTGGCCTGGAAGGCGTCGGCGCCCGCGGCCCCGTCGTAGAAGGTGACGGCCGACATGCCCATGACCAGATAATCCGGCGCGCAGGTCATGACGCTGCGCACGGCGTCCAGCACGTTGGCGCCGATCACCTGCGTGCCGGCCAGGAAGGTGTCGTTGCTGACGGCTTGGGCGTTCGGCGTAAATATCCCCCTGTAATGATTGGTGACGCCCACCGGACGCATCATCTCGAAATCCGGCTGGACGATAGTGTTGGTGGAAGGTCCGATGACGCCGAACTTGCGCCGCCAGCCGAGAACGTCCCGCATCGCCATGGTGCTTCCCGCGCGCGCGCCAATTCGTGATCGAACACCGGCCGTGATCGAACACCGGCGCAGTGTGCGAGGCCGCGGCGCAAGGCGTCAAGCTCAGCTATGGTGCGGCTCATGGCGGACGAAAACGACCGCGTCGTGGTTGTCGGAGCGGGGCCGGTCGGGCTGACCGCCGCGCTGGCGCTGGCGCGCCGCGGCATTGCGGTGGTGCTGGTCGCGGCCGAGACCGAGCTGGTCATGGAGCTGCGCGGCTCGACCTTCCACCCGCCGACGCTCGATCTGCTCGACGAGTTCGCCATCGTGCCGCGCATGATCGAGCTCGGCCTCAAGGCGCCGACCTGGCAGTTCAGAGACCGCGAGACCGGGCCGGTGGCGACCTTCGACCTCGCCTTGCTGGCCGCCGACACCAATCACCCGTACCGCGTGCAGTGCGAGCAGTGGAAGCTGATGCGCTTGCTGGCCGAGGAGCTGCGCAAGCTGCCGGGCGCCGACATCCGCTTCGGCCACGAGGTTACCGCGGTCAGCCAGACCGAGCGTGCCGCGACCGTCACGGCGCGGGTGCAATCGGAGACCGTCGCGATCACCGGCCGCTACGTCGTCGCCGCGGACGGCGCCCACAGTGCGGTGCGCCAATCGCTCGGCATCGGCTTCGAGGGTTTCACCTACCCCGAGCTGTTTCTGATCGCGTCGACTGATTTTCCCTTCGAGAATGCGCTCACCGATATCGCCTATGTGAATTACATCGCCGACCCGTTGGAATGGCTGGTTTTGCTGCGCGTGCCGCAGCTGTGGCGGGTGCTGGTGCCGGCGCCGGAGAACTCCGATCGCTCAAGACTTCTGTCGGACGAATCCCTGCAGCAGGTGCTCCAGCGCGTGGTGCGGCGCGCCGCGCCGTACCGCATCGCGCATCGCTCGATCTATCACGTGCATCAGAAGGTCGCGAACAAGTTTCGCCACGGCCGCGTGCTCCTTGCCGGCGACGCCGCCCACATCAACAATCCGCTGGGCGGCATGGGCATGAACGGCGGCATCCAGGATGCGTTCAATCTCGCCGACAAGCTGACCGGGATCTGGGCCGGCGGCGATGATCGTTCGCTCGACCGCTACGACCGGCAGCGCCGCACGGTCGCGGTCGAGGCGGTGCAGCAGCAGACCCACCGCAACCAGCAGCTCATCAGCGAGCGCGATCCGGCAGCGCGAGGCAAAGCGCTCGACGACATGCGGCGGATCGCGGCCGACCCGGTCCGCGCGCGCGAGCACATGCTCAAATCCTCGATGATCGCCAGCATGCGCCGCGCGGCCGAGATCGAGTAGGCAACCGATCAGCCGGTCCGGTATCGATCTTCGCGTTCCCAATAGTCGGGGAAGCCGACCAGGCGCTGCAATTCGGCGAACGAGACGCTCGGCGGCGGCGGCGCCGCGGTTCCGGGATGCAGCGCTGCGAGACTTGCCTGCATTGCGGCGATCGCCGACGACAGCAGCATCACCGGATAGAGCGCGAGCTTGTAGCCGACGGCCTGCAGCTTGTCGGTCGGCAGGATCGGCGTCTTGCCGCCCGGCACCATGTTGGCCATGCAGGGCTTGTGCATCGCCTGGCAGAACCGCCGCATCTCGTCTTCGCTCTCGGGCGCCTCCAAGAAGATGATGTCCGCGCCCGCCGCCTCGAAATCGCGGCAGCGCTCAAGCGCGTTGTCAAAGCCGTGCACGGCGCGCGCATCGGTGCGCGCCAGGATCAGAATGTCGGCATCGGATTTCGCATCCACCGCGGCGCGAACCTTCATGCGCGCCTCCTCGCGCGAAACCACTTCCTTGCCGCGGGTGTGGCCGCATTTCTTCGGACTGACCTGGTCCTCGATCATCACCGCCGCGGCGCCGGCGCGGGCATATTCGATCACGGTGCGCTGCACGTTGAGGGCATTGCCGTAGCCGGTGTCGCCGTCGCCGATCAGCGGGATTTTTGCCGCCGCGCTGGCGCAGTTGCGCAGGCTGTCGAGCATCTCGGCAAACGAGATGAGGCCGGTATCCGGCAGGCCGAGCCGGGCGGCCGACACCGCAAAGCCGCTCATGAACGTCACCTTGAATCCGGCCGCGGCGACGAGCTTGGCCGACATGGCGTCGAAGCAGCCCGGCATGATCTCGATATTCGGCTCGGCCAGAAGTTTGCGTAGCGTTTGGGCGGGCGTCACGGCGACTTCTCCGGCGTTGGTGGAACGGGCGAGGCGGCCCCTAGTCGGGCGGCGCAATCCCGGCGGCCTTGATCGCGGCGGCAAAGGATTCCCGGTCGTGCCGGAACACCGCCATGGTCTCCTCGCGGGTCAAGCCGCCCGGCACGATACCGAGCTGGTTCAGCCGCTCGCCGATCTCGGGTGTCTTGACGAACGCGGCAACCTCGCCGCGCACGGCCTCGGTGATCGTGTCGGGGGTTCCCGCCGGGGCGAGGAAGCCGTTCCAGGACGAGAATTCAAGGCCCGGCAAGGTCTCGGCGACGGTCGGCAGATCGGGCGCGGCGGCGAGCCGGTGCGGCGTGCTGACCGCGATCAATCGGATCTTGTCGCTGCCGACTTGCGGCAACAGCGCGGAAGCGTTGCCGAAATAAAGATCGACCAGGCCGCTCATGAGATCGGAGACGGCCTGCGGCTCGCTGCGCGCCGGCACCATCACCAGATCGACGCCGGCGCGAGCAAACAACAGCACCGGGGCGAGATGGCTGAGGTTCTGCGTGCCCGCGACCGTGAAGTTGAGCTTGCCTGGGCGCGCCTTGGCGTAGGCCAAAAACTCCGGCAGCGTCGCGACCGGCAGACTTTTCTTGATCGCGATCATCTGAGCGCCGGTACCGACATTGGTGATCGGTACGAGCTGCGCGGCGGGATCGAAGTCGAGCTTTTGCAGTTGCGGCGTGAGCGTGATCATCGAGGAGGCGCAGAACAGCAGGGTATAGCCGTCGGCGGCTGCGGTCGCGACCGCTCGCGTTCCGAGCGCGCCGCCGGCGCTCGGCCGATTTTCCACGATGAAGTTCTGGCCGAATTTTGCCGACAGATGCTGCGCCGCCAAACGCGCCATCGTGTCGGTGTTGCCGCCGGCGCCGAACGGCACGATGACGGTGACCGGCCGCGCCGGCCAATCCGCGGCGCGCGCGAGCGTGGCGGATGCCGCGACAGCAAGCAGCGCGGACAACGTCGAAAGCCATTTGCCCCGGCGCCGCATTTCATTTCCCCATGGACAAGCCCCGGACCGTACCGCACGATACCATGACGAGAAAGTCGCATGCGGCCGCGCAATCAATGACAGCCTATATCGAGGGTCGCAACGTCAACCTGACCTTCCGGCCGCCGAACCGCGCCGCGGTGCGCGCGCTTTACGGCTTCGACATCGAGGTCGAGGAAGGCGAGTTTCTGTCGATCGTCGGGCCGTCCGGCTGCGGCAAGAGCACCTTTCTCAATGTGCTGCTTGGCCTCATCAAGCCGGACTCCGGCGAGCTGACGATCCATGGCCGGCGCATTACTGGGCCCGGCACCGACCGCGCCATGGTTTTCCAGGAGTTCGGGCTGCTGCCATGGCGGACCGCACAGAACAACATCGAGCTCGGGCTCGAGCTGAAGAAAGTGCCGGCCGAAAAGCGCCGCGCCATTGCCGGCCGTCTGATCAAACTGGTCGGGCTCGCCGGCTTCGAGAGCCATTATCCGCACGAGCTGTCGGGCGGCATGAAGCAGCGCGTCGGCCTCGCCCGGGCGCTCGCCACCGATCCCGAGGTTTTGCTGATGGACGAGCCGTTCGCCGCGCTCGACGCGCAGACCCGCGACCTGATGCAGGCCGAGTTGCTGCGGGTGTGGCGCGAGGCGCGCAAGACCGTGCTGTTCGTCACCCATCAGATCGACGAGGCGATCTATCTGTCCGACCGCGTCATGGTCATGAGCAAGCGGCCGGGCCGCGCCAAGAAAATCTTCGCCATCGATCTGCCGCGCCCGCGCGAATACGAGATGCGGGTGACGCGGGAGTTCAACGACCTTAAGCTCGAAATCTGGAACACGCTCAAGGACGAGATCACGGTCTAGCCATGGCCGAGGACGCCGCGCCGCGCCAAAGCTTTGCCGAGCGTCACCGCAGAGCGCTGCTCGGCGGCCTTGCCGTGGCGCTGTTCCTCGCCGCCTGGCAGGCGATCTTTCTGGTCGTGCCGTTCAACCCGCTGTTCATCAGCAAGCCCAGCCTGATCGCGGCAGGCTTCGTCGATCTGATCGGCAGCGGCGATCTGTTTCACGACCTCGCCGTCAGCGCGGTGCCGTTCGTGTACGGCTTCGTGGCGGCCGTCGTGGTCGGCGTGCCGCTCGGCATCGTCATGGGCTGGCGCGTGCGGGTCGGCTACGCGCTCGATCCGCTGATGACCGTTTTCTATGCGAGCCCGCTGGTGGCGCTGGCGCCGCTGGTGGTGATCTTTTTCGGCGTCGGCGTCAGCGGCAAGGCGTTGATCATCTTCTTCCTTGCCGTGTTCCCGTTCATCTTCAATGCCTGTGCGGGCGTGCGCGCGGTCGATCCGCTGCTGATCAATGTGGTGCGCTCGCTCGGCGGCGGCGAGTGGGACCTCTACCGCAAGGTGATCTTCCCGAGCGTGCTACCCTACACCGTCGCGGCGAGCCGCATTGCCGTCGGCCGTGCGCTGATCGGCGTCCTGGTCGGCGAGTTCTTCGCGGCCTCCGAAGGCATCGGCTACGCCATCTCGCGGTTCGGCGACCTGTTCGCGCTCGACCGGATGTTCGCCTGCATCATCACCGTGATGGTCATTGCCGTCGTGCTGACGGAGGGCATCCGCTTCGCCGAGCGATCCGCCTTCCCGTGGCGAACCGGGCAGTAGCGCCATGGCCGAAATTCACGTCGCCGATGTCGATATTGCGGCGGCGGCCGCCGACGACCTCGCCGCGCCGCACAAGAGCCTGTGGCGCCGCTTCGAGCCGACCATCCTGGGCGCCGGCACGATTGTGGTGATGCTGCTGGTCTGGGAATTTCTGCCTCGCATCGTCCCCATGAAGGAAGGCACCAAGCTGTTCTTCACGGTGCCGAGCCGGATCGTCGGCACGTTGTGGACCATGTTCGCGACCGGCACGATCTGGGCGCCGCTCGGGGTGAGCGCCTCCGCATTCGCCGTCGGCCTGCTGCTCGCGATCCTGGTCGGCCTGCCGCTCGGCATTCTGCTTGGCCGCTCGACCACGCTCGACGCCATGCTCGATCCGTTCATCACCGCGTTCAATGCGACGCCGCGGCTCGTCTTCCTGCCGCTGCTGCTGCTGTGGTTCGGCATCGGGCTATGGTCGAAGGTGGCCGTCGTCTTCATCGGCGCGCTGTTCCCGCTCCTCATCAACACCTACGAGGGCGTGCGCAACGCCGACAAGCTGCTCGTCAATATCGTGCGTTCGTTCGGCGCCAGCGAATGGGACATCGCGCGGCTGGTGGTGGTGCCGAACGCGCTGCCGTTCGTCGTTGTCGGACTGCGGCTGGCGATCGGCCGCGCCGTTCTCGGCGTCGTGGTGTCGGAGTTCTTCGGCTCGCAGGACGGCCTCGGCGTCATCATGGTGCGGGCCGCGAGCGCCTTCAAGGTCGACGTCGTGTTCGCCGGCCTGATCGTGTTCGCGGCGCTGTCGCTGGTGATGACCGGCCTGGTAAAACTCCTCGAGGAACGCATGAGCCGCTGGCGGCCACAGCACGTCAACGCCGATTGACGGTTATCTTCAATCCGCCTTCGCCGGCGCTTCGAGCCTGGTCGGCACGTAGCCCATCTCCTGAAGGGTCGGATCGAGCAGGTTGCGGGCCAGGAACTGCTCGGGGTCGGGCAGCGGCCGGTCCTGCGGCCATTGCCGCGCGGCGATCATGCTTTGCCGGCGCGATTCGAAGATCTCGGCAAACAGCTCCTTCGGCACCTCGGCGCCGAATGAATTGTGCACCTGGTCCCAGATCAGGCCGGCCTCCTCGTCGGAAGCGATGCCGAAGTGGTGGCGCAGCACCGCCAGCGAGCCCGTCTTGTCGTCGCGCAAATACGTCACCGCCTTGGCCATGGCGCGGACGATCTTCCTGACGGTCTCGGGATTCTTCTCGACGAAGGATTGCATGCACCAGATCGTGCCGCCGGCGCGCGGAATATAGTCGCCGGTGCGCAGCAGCACCTTGAGGCCCGCCCGTGCGGCGACAGCGGCGTGCGGGATGGTGAGCGAGGCGCCCACGATATCGCGGTTGAGAGTGGCGGCGATCCGCTCGGGCTGGCCCTGGAAGATGATGACCTTGTAATCGGTGCCCACGTCCATGTGATAGAAGCGATGCAGCACGGCCTGGGGTTCGTCGTAGTCGGAGCTGCCCTGGCGGCCGTAGCCGAGCGTCTTGCCTTTGAGGTCCTCCGGTTTGTTGATCTCCGGGCCGGTGGTGATGGTCCACTGCGATTTGAGCGCCTGCCCGACGATGTACATGATCTTGGCGCCGCTGAGCGCGGCCTGCGAGCCGCCCGATGGGATCGGCGCACAGTCGAGATTGCCGGAAAGCACCGCGGTGACCTGGGACTTCGCATCCAGTTCGACGAGGCTCACGTCGAGGCCTTCGGCGCTGAAAAAGCCGCGGTCCGACGCGACGTAGCTCGGAATATGGAAGCCGTCGCCGCCGATCACCTTGCCGATGGTGACCTTGGTCTGCGCAACGTTGGTCTGCGCGTGCGCGGCCCCGGCGGGCGGCAGAATGAGCGCGAGCACGGCAGCGGCCGTCCGCAGCAAGCGGGATATCCGCATGAAACAATCCTCCCCATCGGCCGGTGAAAAAGCCGACAGGCTCGATACTACGCCTTCACAGCGGACATAAAACGCCCGCAGGCGCGGCGATGTGCCACACGCGGCACCGATGATGGCGCCGCGCAGAAATCGGGTGGCGCCAGGTCGTGGCCAAGGTCATATCCAGGGTCGGAACGGAGACCGTCATGACCACGCTGCTCGGACCGCTGCTGGTGCTGATGTTCACGCTGTCGCAGGCGTTTCGCGATGTCTATTTCGGCAGCGCGTTCCAGCACTTCGATTTCTTTGCCATCATCCTGTTGGCGTTCACGCTGTCGACGGCGATCTTCGGCGTTGTCACGCTGATCAGGGCGCCCGGCAATTTCCGCAAATTGCGCGGACAGGGTTTCGCCGTCCTCGCCGCCAACGTCACGACGGCGATCGCATGGACGAGCTTCTTCTTCGCGCTGACCTATCTCGACCCGGCCATCGTCAGCACCATCCACAGCGCCATGGGACCGCTGACAGTGGTGGTGCTCGGCGCAGCCGGCATCGCGCTCGCCAAGCCCAAAGCCATCGGCCGCATCGAATATGCCGGTTATGCAGGCATGGCGGCATCTGTCGCGGCGTTGTGGTGGGTTGTCATCGCCGGCTATTCCGGCCTGCCGACCACCAATCTCGCGGCGAGCGTTACCGGCCTTGCGCTCCTTACCGTAAGCGGCGGCTCGATCACGATCAGCCTGCTCTATTGCAAACGCCTGCAGGATCGCGGCGTCGGCGCCGCCACGGTGACCACGGTCCGTTATGGCGCGCTGATCCTGCTCGCCGGCGCCCTCACCCTTTGGCACGGCGGCTTTGGCGGCATCGATACGCCGCGCCAGCTTGGCACGCTTTCGCTGGCCGCGACCGCGCTGATCGTCCTGCCGCTCTATGCGTTCCAGGTCGGCATCGGGCGCACCACGCCGCTCACCGCGCAGGTGATCCGGGCGCTGGGGCCGGTCTTCGTGTTCGCCCTGGAGCAGCTTGACGGCCGCATGCGCTATTCCATGCCGACGCTGGTCTGCATCCTCGTCTATTCGGCGTCTGTCATTGCGAGCAACGTCGCTCACGGCTGGCGCGATGAATCAAAGCCCACCGCCGTGGCGCGGCCGGTGCTACCGGCGGCCGCGGCCATGCAATCCTCTCGTCCCTGACCGCGCGGTTTTTTTGCCTCGATTCCCCGCGCTTCGCGATCGACGCTTGCTTTCAAGTCTGCAGCCCACTTCAATAGCAAGAATCTTCACGCCATCGGCCGATCGCGATGCCTGTTCCAGATGCCGCAAGTGTTCTTGCCTCGCTGTGGCGCGGCGCCGAGCTTGACGGCACGGCGCTAAGCGAAATCGAATTCACCGGCCGCGAGCCGGTGCTGCCCTCCTCGTTCGCGATCGGCACGGCGGCGCAGGCGACGATCGGGGCCGCGGCGCTCGCCGCCGCGCAAGTGTGGCGCCAGCGCACCGGCCGGCGCCAGCGCGTTGGCGTCGACATGCGCAGCGCCGCCATCGAATTCCGCAGCGACCGCTACCTGCACGTCGACGGCAAGCCGCCCGCCGAATATCACGATGGCACCGCCGGCCTCTATCGCTGCGGCGACGGCCGCTGGGTCCGGCTCCATACCAACTTGCCGCATCATCGCAGCGGACTGATGGCGCTGCTCGGCTGCGAGCCCAACCGGGCGGCGGTGCAACGCGCCCTTGACCGGTGGCAAGGCGAGGAACTCGAGACCGCGGCCGCCGCTGCCGGCCTCGTGGTCACCGCGTGCCGGCCGTTCGCCGAGTGGGACAAGCACCCGCAAGGCCGCGCGGTCGCCGCCCTTCGGCTCTTCACGGTCGCGCAGATCGGCGCGGCGCCGGCGCAACCGCTGCAAGCGGCCGAACGTCCGCTCGCCGGCGTGAAGGTGCTCGACCTGACCCGCATCATTGCCGGCCCGGTGTGCGGGCGCACACTCGCCGCGCACGGCGCCGACGTGCTGCTGGTCACCGCGGCGCACCTGCCGTCCATGCTGCCGCTCGTGGTCGATACCGGTCGCGGCAAATTGTCGAGCACCATCGATTTGCGCGAAGCGCGCGGGCGCGACACGCTCGCGGGGCTGGTGCGGCAGGCCGACATCGTCGTGCAGGGCTACCGGCCGGGCGCCATCGCGGCGTTCGGGTTCGGCCCGCAAGAGGTCGCACGCATGCGGCCCGGCATCGTCTACGTCTCGCTCTGCGCCTAAGGCAACGACGGCCCCTGGGCGCAGCGGCGCGGCTTCGACTCCCTCGTGCAAACGGCAAGCGGGTTCAATGCCGCGGAGGCCGAAGCGTTCGGCGACAGCGAACCGCGAGCGCTGCCCTGCCAGGCGCTCGATCACGCCACCGGCTACCTGATGGCATTCGCGGCGATGGCGGGGCTCGTCCGCCGCGCCGCGAGCGGCGGTTCGTGGCATGCGCAACTCTCGCTGGCGCAGACCGGCCATTGGCTGCGCCGGCTCGGCCGCATCGATGGCGTCACCTGCCCCGACCCCTCATTCGCCGATGTCGCCGACTGCCTGGAAGAGACGCCGTCCGGCTTCGGCCGGCTTACGGCCGTGCGCCACGCCGCCGTCATGAGCGAAACGCCGACGCGCTGGACGCGGCCGACCGTTCCGCTCGGCACCCACCCGCCGGCTTGGCCGCAGTAGTGGATGACGCTAAATGCCCTCGAGCAGGCGCAACGATGTGCTGGAGCCGGTGCTGATGGCACGGCCCGGCGTGAATCCATTCTGCATCAATAAGGCCTTCACTTCCGCGTCTGTGCGCAGGCGGCCGCCGAAGTTGACGAGCATGTGAATGTCCAACAGACGTCCGTAAGGCGAGCTGGTATCCGGCTCGGCAACAAGAATCCGCGCCCCAGGGGCCATCACGCTGCGGATGTTTTGCAGGAGCGTGCCGACCTGCGGGTCCGTCCGCGACTGCAGAATGCGTTTGAGGATGTACATATCGCCGCCCGCGGGCACGGCCACGTTATAGTCGCCACCGACGAAATCGCAGCGTTGGCTGAACGGTTCCGATTGCAAATCTCGGCGGGCGGCCTCGATCACCGCCGGCACGTCGAACAGCACGCCCTTGAGAGACGGCAACGCCTGCAGCAGAACGGCCAAGACTTGGCCGTAGCCGCCGCCAATGTCGACCACGACGCGACACGACGAGAAATCATAGCTGTCGCGCACCACAATGCCCTCCTCATTGGAGAAGCTGCTCATGGCCCCCTGGAACACGGCGCGCGCGGCCGGATTTTTTTCGAAGTAGGCGTAGGCCTTCATTCCGAACGTGGACTCGAACACGCCGGTTCCGGTTCGGACGCTTTCCATCAGTCGCGGCCACGGTTTGGTGAACCACTCCCCGCCATAGGTCAGGGCAACGTCGCGCATCGAATGCAATGCATCCGTTTGCAGGAGTGCGCCCATCGGTGTGCAGGAGAACCGCCCACGCGCCGTTTCCGCGAACACGCCGATGTGCGCCAATGACGCCATCAGCCTGGCAAACGCCGCGGGATCCATGCCGGTCGCCTCGGCCAATTCCGCTGCCGACTTCGGCCCATCCTTGAGGCGATCGGCGAGGTTCAACTGGGCCGCGACGTTGAGCAGTTGGGTCTGCACGATACCCAACGTCATCGTGAGCAATTTCTGTGCAGGCGAGGCGTCGTCGTCCGCATCGGCGCCCATGACATTCCTCCACGCTCACGGGGCTCGGTCTTCATCGCCGTGCCGCCGTGCCGCCAGTGGATAGTATGCGTGGATGGCGCGAGGAAGAAAGCGCGAGGAAGACAATTCTCTATTGTCCCCCCCAGACGGCGGCTTCCTACCAAAAAAACAAGAGCGGCAAACGATTCAATCTGTGACGATTGCGCTCTGGCTGCGCCGTTACTCCGCGGGCACGCTGGCGAGTTCGCCCGGCGTTTCGGCCTTCCGAATGTCGAGCCACAGCGCCGAGACCAGGGCGGACATCAGCGCGAAGCCGGCCAGCGCATAGAGCCCGGCGGCAAAGCTGCCGCTGTAGGTCTTGGCCCACCCGACGATCGTGGGGCCGAAGAAGCCACCCAGATTGCCGATGGCGTTGATCCAGGCGATGCCCGACGCCGCGGCGGTGCCGGTCAGGATCAGCGGCGGCATCGCCCAAAACGGCCCCTTCGAGCCATAAAGCCCGATGGCGGCGACCGACATGCCGACCACCGCCCAGGCGGTGCCGATCGTCGCGCCGGCGATGACGAGGCCGACCGCGGCGATGAGGCAGCTCCAGAACAGGTTCCAGCGCCGCTCGCCCATGCGGTCCGAGAGAAAGCCCCAGCACAGCATGGCGATCGCGCCGCAGATATAGGGGATCATGCTGACCCAGCCGACCTGCATGGTGGTGAGGCCGAGCTGTTTGACCATCTGCGGCAGGAACAGCAGCATGCCGAGGCTCGCGGTGACGATGCCGAAATAATTCAGCGTCAGCAGCAGGATTCTCGCATCCCAGAATGACTCCCACAGACTGACCTTGCGCTTGGCTTCGATCGAGCGGCGCTCGCTCTCGATCGTCGCGGTGACCCAGGCGCGCTCCGGTTCGGAAAGCCAGCGTGCCTCGCTCGGCCGGTCGGTGACCGCCACCAGGAGGAAGAGGCCGACCAGGATCGTCGGCGCCGCCTCGGCCAGGAACATCCATTTCCAGCCGGCCAGGCCCCAGATCCCGTCGAGCCCAAGGAGCGCCGTGGACAGCGGCGCGCCCGCTGCGACCGCGAGCGGCAGCGCCACCGTGAAGCCCGCGGCGATGCGGGCGCGATGCCGGTCCGGGAACCAGTAGGTGAAGAAGAAGATCATGCCGGGAAACAGCCCCGCCTCGGCGAGGCCGAGCAGGAAGCGCATGGTGAGAAAGCTCCACGGGCCGACGGAGAAGGCGGTGGCGCCCGACAGCAATCCCCACGTCACCATGATGCGCGCGATCCACAGCCGCGCGCCGACCTTTTCGAGAATGATGTTGCTCGGCACCTCGAACAGGAAATAGCCCCAGAAGAAGGCGCCGGCCGCGAGCCCGTAGGTGGCCGGGTCGAGGCCCAGATCCTTGTTCATGGTGAGCGCCGCAAAGCCCACATTGATGCGGTCGAGATAGCAGAGAAAATACGTGAGCACCGCGAGCGGCAGCACGCGCAGATAGATCTTCCGCATCGTCGACTGCTCGACCGTGCCCGGCATGGCTTCCTCCCGAATGGCTTGCGGCTCTTTATCGGCCTTGGCGCCAGCATAGAGACACGCCGGGCGCAATCAACCGGGGATCGCCGCGGCAGTTCAGCGCGAACGCCTCACGCCGTGAGCGACTTCAGGTTCCGTTCGATGCGCGGCAGGATAGGCAGCTCGCCGCGCTCGAACTCTTTCCCGACGATCTGCTCGTACATCTGGATGTAGCGGCGCGACAGCTCGTCCACGAGGTCGTGTGGCGCCGCCGGCAACGCGGCGTCCGCATAGGGATCGCAGTGCTCCTTGAACCACAGGCGCAGGAACTCCTTGTCGAAATAGTGCGGCTCCTCGCCGGCGGCAAAGCGCGCGGCGTAGGAATCGCTCTGCCAGTAGCGTGAGGAATCCGGCGTATGGATTTCATCGATCAGCACCAGCGCGCCGTCGGCGCCGATGCCGAATTCGTACTTGGTATCGACCAGGATGAGCCCGTTGCGCGCCGCAACCTCCTGCCCGCGCGCGAACAGCGCCAGCGCGGTCTGCCGGATGCGGTCGAACAATTCGGCCGTGACGAAGCCTGCGGCGATCATCTCCTCCGGCGTCAGCGCGCGGTCGTGCGTCTCCTCCTTGGTGGTCGGGTCGAACAGCGGCTGCGGCAGTTTCTGGTTCTTGCGCATCCCTTCGGGCAACACCACGCCGCCGAAATCGCGCCCACCGTTCGCATAGCGCGTCCAGATGGCGGTATCGGTGACGCCGGTCAGATAGCCGCGCACCACCGCCTCGATCGCCACCGGCGCGCATTTCCGCGCGATCGTCACGTTGGGGTCGGGGATGCGCAGCACGTGGTTCGGCACGATGTCCTTGGTTCGCTCGAACCACCACGCGCTCGCCTGATTGAGTATCTGTCCCTTCCACGGCACGTGTGCGATGATGCGGTCGAACGAAGAATGGCGATCGGTGGTGATCAGAACGAGCCGGTCGTCCTGCTCGTAGATGTCGCGCACCTTCCCGGTCTTCTTCGGGCCGAGGAAATCGAAGTTGGTTCCCTTCAGGATATCCATGCTGGTTTCCACGAGGCGGGGGAGCGTGACGATCGAGGGCCACCATAGCAGCGCGGCCGCGCAACGGCACTGCGGGCGAAGGGTTCAATCACCATGAAAATCGGCATCATCGGGACCGGCAATGTCGGCTGCGCCTGCGCCATGGCGGCGGTGAACCGCGGCAGCGCCCGCCACATCGTGCTGGTGAACCGCACGCGCAAGACCGCGGCCGCCGTCGCGACCGACATGCGCTACGGCATCCCGCTCGGACCGAAGGTCGAGATCGCCGACGGCGACTACGACGCGCTCGCCGGCGCCGGCGTGGTCATGATCACTTCCGGCGTCAACGAAAAGACCGGCGGCGCCACCGACCGCAGCGATCCGCAGGGACGGTTGCGGCTGCTCGATAAGAACGCCGAAATCTATCGCGACATCGTCCCGCGCATCGTGCGCGCCGCGCCGCAGGCCGTGCTGCTCACCGTGACCGATCCGCCCGACCCGCTCGCCGACGTCGCCCGCGAGGCGGCGAGGCAAGCGGGCGCGGATGCCCAGGTGCTCAGCGCCGGCACGTTTTTGGACAGCCTGCGCTTTCGCGTCCATCTCGGGGCGCATTTCGGGGTCGATCCCGGCGCTGTCGAGGCGCAGGTGATCGGCGACCACGGCACATCGCAGGTGTTCTTGTGGTCGTCCGCCCGCATCGGCGGGGTGCCGATCGAGCCGTTGATCAAGAAGCGCGGCGAGACGCTCAGGCAGGTGCGCGAAAAACTCGAACAGGAGGTGCGCTACGCCAACATCACCATCATCGAAGGCCACGACGCCAGCCAATACGGCATCGGCATCGTCTCGGTCCGCATCGCCGAGATGATCCTGCGCGACGAGCGCGCGGTGGTCCCGGTCGGCAGCCTGCAAAGCGAGTTCGGCGTCACGCTGTCGCTGCCGAGCGTGGTCGGAAAGGGCGGCGTCATCGCGGTGCTGCAACCGGAGCTGTCGCAGGAGGAACGCGACGGCCTGCAAAAGAGCGCCGCAAACCTCAAGGCGGCGCTGCAACGCGTGACGGCGCGCGCTTAATGCTCTGCGCTATTTCCAGGCGGCGAGGACTTGGTTGAGGTCGCGCTCGCCGGCCTCGCCTTTTTCGAACGCGACCACGGCGCGGCGCCCGTCGTCGTAGATGAGGGCGATCTCGCACCACGGCCGCTCCTTGAGCAGCGAGAGGTTCTGCTGGACCTCGACAATGTTCTGAGACAGGCCGATCAGGAAGTAGTTGTTGGTCACCTTGACGGACAATGCGGCGAGGCGGTTGCCGCGCTGCTGCGGGTTTTGCTTCATCAGCAGGCCGGGGACGTTCGCGACGCCGCCGTGCGGCGAGTCGGCCGGCAGCTTGAACATGACCTCGATGGTGTGGCTCGCCGGCAAGGCCGGGTCGCTGTTGCGGCGAAGCTCCCACTTCACCGTCATCTGCGGCTCGGGAATGACGATATCGGCGCCCAGCACAAACTCCACCGCGGCGCCGGGGCGGGGCGCGCGCTGATCGACGGACCAACTGACCGTGCCGTCATAGCGCTTGCCCTGCGGGTCGTTGGCGTCCTCCTGGTAGAGCACAGCGCGCGGCGCTGCCGGTGGCGTCACGGGCGGCGCAACCGGCGCCGCGTCGCCTCCAGGCGCGCCGGCGCCGGGCGCCGATTGCGCCCGCGCCTGTGCGCCGATCGCAACACCGGACATCAGTGCGGCGAGGCGAAACAGCACGTCGCGCCGCGCCAGGGCGAATTTTCCTCGCAGCATGGCGTACTGCTCCGCTGGTTTGCCGGCTTCGCCGGGCATCACGCATCGAGCTCCTTGAAGTAGCGGTAGATGCCCCACTGGCTGAACGGGATGCGCCGCTTCGATGCAAGATAGGCGGCGATGCGCGGGCGCTTCGCCACGCGCTGGTGCAGCGCGATCAGGCCCGGAATCTTCTTCTCGAAACGTTTCATGCGCTTGGGAAAGGCATAGCGCAAACCTTCGACGATCTGGAACAGCGACAGGTCGACGTAGCTCAGCCGGCCTGCGACCATGAACCTGCCGCCGTTCGCCTGCAGCACGCGCTCGAAATAGCCGAGAAATTTTGGCACCCGATAGCGCCAGAAATCCTTGGTGCGCCGCCGCGCCGCCGGCCGCTGCTCCTCGAAATAAAGCCACCCGGAGATCGGATGATGGGTGTCGTGGATATGAACGACGAGGTCGGCGACGGTGAGCTGCAACTGGTGCGCCCACAGCCGCCCGGCCTCGTCGCGCGGCGCAAGATTGAGGCGCGGTCCGAGATAGAACAGGATCAGCGCCGTCTGTGCGATGACGAGCTTGCCCGCCTTGAGGAACGGCGGTGCATAAGGCGGCCGCGCGACGCGTTTGTCGCCGATGAGCTTCTCCATCGCCGCCACGCCGCGCCTGCCGCGCGCCACGTCGACATAGTCGGCGCCGGCTTCCTCGAGGGCCAGCCGGACGAATTCGCCGCGGCCCTGGATCGTCGGCCAGTAATAAAGTTCGTAGCGCATTTGTCGCCTCGCCGCCGGCTTTGCCCGCTCTACGTCGCCGCCTTGTATTGCTCGTCGCTCACCTTCTCCAGCCAGTCGACGTGCTTGCCGTCGAGCGCTTCCTGGATGGCGATGTGGACCATGCCGGCGGTCGCACTGGCGCCGTGCCAGTGTTTCTCGTTGGGCGCAAACCAGACGATGTCGCCGGCGCGTACCTCGCGCGACGGCCCGCCCCACACCTGCACGCGGCCGCTGCCGGACAGGATGCACAGCGTCTGGCCGAGCGGGTGGGTGTGCCAGTTGGTGCGCGCGCCCGGCTCGAAGCGCACGATGGCCGAGCGCACCCGCGCCGGCGCCGGCGCTTCGATGATCGGGTCCTGCCAGACGATGCCGGTGAACCAGTCCGCCGGCACCCGTCGCGATGGTATTGAGCCACAGGGTTGGATGTCCATGTTCGTCGTCCTCCGCAATGCGGCCGCAATGCCGCCTTCCCCGCATGCCGATAAGGCAAGGGGGGACGCAAGCCGCGGGCCTGGGGCGGGTAAGATAATGGAAATTCTCCCGCGGTACGCTGCCAATCGCCGGCCCAGGGCGCCGCGGCAGGCTCGCGGGCGGCGCCGGGGCGCGGAATGATGCGCAAGCGAGCGAGAACGACCGTGCCCAGTACCACGCCGAGTATCCGAACGAACCGCACGCGCATGGCCGGTGCTTGCCTGCTGCGGCTCGCCGCGCTGATCGGGCTAGGCCTGATGCTCGGCGCCTGCACCAAATGCGACGTGCCGACCTGGCGAAGCGGCTCGGCACAAGGCGCGCTCGCCTGCCACGATACGCCCCAGCCGCAGTAGCGCGCTTGCGTCATTCCGGAGCCGCCAGCGCGGAACACGGACGCCACAGCCACCGCCCGGAACGACTATGAGGCCTGCTGGATCGCCGCCAGTAGCCACGGCTGGCCGGCCGTGCGCTCGAAGGTGCAAAGCTCCCTCGCCTCGATCGGCCTTTCGGCGGAGTCGTCCATGCCGCGGCCGCGCTCGACTACGCGGTCGTTGGGCGGAACGTGCACGGCGACCGTGGCATATTCGGTGTCGCCCTCGCGCCAGGCTTCGACGAGATCGCCGGGGATGAGCTTGACGCCGGAGAGGACATCGACCGCGCCGCGGCGCTCATCGCGCGTGAGCTGCTCCGCGACATGGGACAGCATGTCCGGCGTCACGCGCGTTCGCAGCGCGTCGAGGTCGTGGCGATTGCAGGCGCTCTGAATTTCGCCGAGCAGACGCTCGAGGGCATCGTGGTCGCTCGGGGTGATCGACACGTCCGCATCCAGCGCGCCGAGGCCGGCCAGCATTTCGTCGCGCGAGCTGGTATAGGCATCGGCCAGCTGCCGCGGCGACAGGCCGGCGAAGGCTGGCGCATGGCGGCCGTGCCACCAAACCCAGATCAGCCTGGCGAGCAGCGCCAGCAGGACGAGTTGGAACAGAAGGCCAAGGAAGGATGCTGCGCTGCCGAGCCCGCCGAAAAGGCCTTGACCGAACAAGACGCCGAGCAGGCCCGCGCCGAGGAAGCCGCCGGCGAAAGCGCCGAGCAGCCCCGGGCGGGTGAACAGTCCGTCGAGCGAGCCGCCGCCGGACGGCGGATGTCCGCCAGCCGGGCTGAGCGAACGATCGAGCGCAACGACGGCTTTGGGCGAGGTGACGGCGCGCGCCGGCGACATGAATAGCCGCGCGCCGCTGCGGCCGAGGCTCAGTGCGCCGGCGGGACGCGAATCGGCTTCATCGGTCCAGACCAGCACGGCCGCCGCCAGCGCGGCAAGCATCGCCAGCGATCGGAACCATTGTATGGGAGGCCACAGCAGCAACGGGTATTGCAGAGACGACATGAGCCATTGGTACGCGAGCGCGGACGCCCTAGACCTGTCGCAAAGCGTCGCACGCGCGTGTGTCGCACCGGTGATGCGCGCTAATCGAGCGGCTCGAGCCTGATGATTGCGGCGCCGTGATTGTTGCCGGCCCAGAACGTCACCGGGCTGGTGGAATTGTCCACAAAGACGCGGCGGATATTGGTCGGCCGCGGCAACAGATACTCGACCGAGCGCCCGCTCTGCGGATCGAAGCGCAGCACGCGGTCGCTCGCCATGCCGCCACTCCATAATTCACCGTTCTTGTCCATAAACACGTCGTACGGATAAGTGTGCGGCGTCGGCACCTTCCATTCCTTGAACGATTCGGTCTTGGTGTCGAACATCCCGAGCTTGTCGGCGGCGAACTCGGTGAACCAGAGCCGGCCGCGGTCATCCAACATGGTGCGGCGCGGACGCGATTTCGGCGTCGGCGTCGGGTAGATGGTGGTCGCGCCGGTCCTGGCGTCGACGCGGCCGATATTTTCGTCGCCGAAGTCCATGAAATAGAGATTGTTCCCGGCGTCGGCCGCCATGCCGTAGGGCGAGTGCTGATGGCCGGTGTGCAAGAGCTTGAACGGATCGATGCGCTCGTATTGTCCCGTTTTGAGATCGAGCCGCATGATCGACTGCCTGGCGACATCATTGCTCCACACCTTGCCGTCGACCGCGAAGGCGCGGGGCATCACCATCGATTGCTGCGTGGCGCTGTCGTTGAGGCCGGGCTGCACCGGGAAGACCTGGAACGTCCTAGTCTTCATGTCGAACTTGGCGAGGCCGGCCTGGAACATCATGCCAAGCCACAGATTGCCATCGGCATCGGCCTCAAGATCGAGCGTGCCGGTCGGGAAATCCGGCTTGAGCACGGGGATCGCGTAGTCGTGGTTGGCGCCGGTTCGCGGATCGAGCTCGCCCAGAAAATTCTCGACGAAGTTCGAATACCAGACGTTGCCCTGCGCATCGGTGCGCACATCGTGGGGCGCGATGGTCGCCCGCGGCAGATCGTACTCGGTGATCACGACATGGGTGGCGCGGCCCTTGGGCCGCGGCAGCGTCTGCAACTCGTAGGGCCAAGTCGGCACCGAGGACGGCACCGAGGTCGGCGCCGCCCCCGCCGGCGATTTCGCCGCGGCGCTGAGATTGACGGTCGCGAGGTAGTCGGCAAGCCGCTGCGCCAGATCGTCGCGCACCTCCCGCTCGGCGATGCGCGGCTGCACGCGGCCCTGGGTGGTGTTGTTGGCATATTGCGCCATGCGCTTGAGCAGCGGCACCAGCGCATCGGCGTCGTAGGTCGAACGCACGATGCGCTCCAAGGTATGGCAGCTCATGCACTCGAGCAGCGGCCGCTTCTGCTCGGGAGTGCCGGGCATGCTCATGAACCATTCGGTATTGGTGAGCTGCGCGGCGAGATCGGCGGTGCGGTCGAGCTCGAGCGCGACCTCGGCCGGCGCGGCGCCAAGTTCGACCGCGTGCGGGCCGGCAAGATCGTAGCCCACGGCGCGGATGCGCAGCGCATAGCGGCCCGGCGCAAGCCGTCCGTCCGGGAAACGGAAGCGGCCGTGCTCGTCGCTGACGACCGTCACGGTGACGGGCGAGCCCGCTTTCTGCGCGCTCACCAGGACACCCTCCATGGCGCCTTCCGCGGCGGAACGCACCGATCCCGCCAGCGTCTGGGCGCGCGCCGCGCCGGCGGCGAGGCAGCAGAGGACGGCCGCGCTCGCAACGCCGAGCCAAGGCCGGCGGCCGGCGCGGACATGACGGCCGCGGTCGTGCTCGGTCACAGCTTCTTGAGGTAGCACTCGATCTCGATCGGGTCCTTGGGATCGCCCTGCGGGCGACGCACGGTGTTGGCCTCCTTGTAGCCGTCCTTGGCGCAGGCGATGCTGACGTCGTTCGGATTGATATCCTTGCCGAAGCCGGGAATCTTGTAGACGCCCAGAATGTCGGTGCGCGTCACCAGCGCGCCGCGGTCCTTCAGCTCCGCCGTGACCTTGGCGTCGGCAACGCCGGGGCCGTCGACCTCCCGCACGAAGCCGAAATAGGAGGGCCCCTCGTCCGCGTTACCCTGGTCGTCGTCGCTCAAGCCGGTGCCGCCGGCGCATGCCAGGCCCGGCACGGCGAGCGCCGCCGCAACGATCAGCGCGGCGCGAAGCCAGGCGCGATCGAGCTTCCCAAAGTCCTTCCGACGAAGGCGCGGCGTCCGCATGCTTTGAATTTATCGCGTCGCGAAGGCGCTGAGAAGGCAGCCGGCGCATGGCGGCCGCGCCGACTCCGCACGGACCGCGCGGCCCATGTCGCCCATCAAGGCGCGTCTTCGGTCGGATCGGCCTGCCAGTCCCGGCCGGACAGGAACCTGATGCAGTCCTTACTATAGGGCGCGTTCTCGTTGCTGGGCGGACAGGCCGGGGCATGCAACGCGGCGCGCCCCCGCGCGTCGATCTCAACCGCGAACGCCCGCCCTGCCTGCCTCATGCGCGCGCGCAGATCGGGCAAGGAGCCGCCGTCGATGAACGCGATGCAATCCGCGCTGAAAGGAACGTCGTCGGTAGCGGGGCACGGCGAAGCAGCCGGCGGCGCGATCTCGGCGGCCGCCGGCGTCGCGACGACGATGCGGTGCTGGTGCTCGATCCAAAGCATGCCGCCCGCAACGAGAGCGACGATCGCCAGGTCAAGCTTGGACAGCACCATCACGGGCCCTCAATGGCTGGCGGCGAGCGTCCACCACGGCATCAGCGAGTAGATCACATAGGGGATCGCCAGGATCGGGAATATCCAAATGAGCGACAGCGGGATCCTGTTGGTGATGCGCTCGGGCAGCATCATGGCGATGATGCCGAGCGCGGCGGCGACGAGAATGGTGGTCAGCGTCCAGCCGTACCAGAGCATGTTCGGGCCCTCGCCGGCCCGCGCGCCTTCATAGCCCCAGACCAGGCGATCGGTCGCCGGCCAGAACGTGACCAGCGGCCAGTTGAGGAACTGGACCACGCAGTAAACGACCGGCCCGGTAATGGAGAAGACCGTGGCGAAGGTCTTGAACTTGCTCGACGCCGCCAGCGACGAGGTGGCTGGCGCGGTTCTGGAAGTGTTTGTCGTGGTCGTGCTCATGATCCGAATCCCCGGGTATTGTTGAGGACGTGGCCGACGATGAAAAGGAACCAGCACATGGCGGCCAGCACCAGGGTGACGCCCTTGCGCGCATTGTCGTATTGCGGGTCCTGGGCGTTCTTCCAGAAGTACCAATAGGCCGGCAGCAGCACCAGGCCGATCGTCGCGACGTGCTCCTTGAAATCGAAAAAGCCTCCGGTCTTGTAGTAGTGCGCCGCCTCGAGCGGAATGCGGATGTAGATGCGATACTTGGTGTAGATGTAGGAGCCCACGATGTACGTGAGCACCCACAGCACGCAGACCGCGGTGGCGTATCCGGCAGCCGGCACCGCGCGGAAGCGCGTCACGATGCCGCCGGCCGGCTGATGCACCGGCAGCGCCACTGCCATGGCCTGGTGGGTCAGGGCGCCGAGGAGGCCGACCGCCAGGATCAGGTGCGCAAACAGCCACAGCGTCCAGAACGTGTTGGTGGATATCCAGCTGGTCATGGTCGCTGCCTCCTGGCGTCACGGTTCTTTTGCCGAAGTCTAGCGCAGCCGCGGCGCATGTCGAGCGCCCCGAGGCGTCCCTGGCATCCGCGCCGTTTATGCGCCAGCGCCTCGACGATCATCGGCGCTCACGCCGCGAGCGTCTCTTTCACCGCGTTGATGAGCTGCTTGAGCGTGAACGGCTTGGGCAGGAAGGCGAACTGGCCGTCGGCGGGAAGATGCTTCTGGAACGCGTCCTCGGCGTAGCCGGAGACGAAGATGATCTTGAGGTCGGGATCGCGGCTGCGCAATTCGCGCAGCAGCGTCGGCCCATCCATTTCCGGCATGACCACGTCCGAGACCACGAGATCGACGTAGCCGCCGGATTTTTCCAGCACGTCGATCGCCTCGACGCCGTTGCCGGCCTGCAGCACGGTATAGCCGCGCGAGACGAGGCCGCGCGCGTTGAGCGCGCGCAGGCCGTCTTCGTCCTCGACCAGGAGGATGGTGCCCTGCCCGGTGAGATCGGCGCTGGCGGCGCGCTTGACCATGTCGGCGGCGGCGAGCGCCCCGGCGATCGCCGGCGCCTCCTCGCGCTCCGCCGCCAGTTCCTTGGCGCTGGCAACGTGGCGCGGCAGGAAGATGCGGAACGTCGTGCCCTTGCGCTCCACCGAGTCGACATAGACGAAGCCGCCGGTCTGCTTGATGATGCCGTACACCGTGGCGAGGCCGAGCCCGGTGCCTTTGCCGACCTCCTTGGTCGAGAAGAACGGCTCAAAGATCTTGTCCATGATCGCCGGCGGGATACCGCTGCCGGTATCGGTGACCTCGATCAGCACGTAGTCGGCGCCCGGCATGCCCTTGGCGTGGAAGCGGTCGCATTCCTTCGCCGTAACATTGACGGTGCGCAGCAGGAGCTTGCCGCCCTCCGGCTGCATGGCATCGCGCGCGTTGACCGCAAGGTTGAGGATCACCTGCTCGAACTGCGAGATATCCGCCCGCACCGGCCACAGATCGCGGCCGTGCACCAGTTCGAGCTTGACGTTCTCGCCGATCACCCGGCGCAGCAGCATGGTGAGATCGGCCAGCACCTCGCCGACGTCGAGCACCTGCGGCCGCAGCGTCTGCTTGCGTGAGAAGGCCAGCAGTTGGCGCACCAGGCTCGCGCCGCGGTTGGCGTTCTGCTTGATCTGCTGGATATCCTGGAACGACGGGTCGGTCGGCTTGTGGGCGATGAGCAGAAAGTCGGCCGCCATCATGATGGCGGACAGCACAGTGTTGAAGTCGTGCGCGATGCCGCCGGCAAGCTGGCCGACCATTTCCATCTTGCGCTGCTGGATCACCTTGGTCTCGAGCTCGCGCTGCTCGGTGGTCTCGAGCGCGTAGACGATGGCGGCTTCCTGGTCGCGCTCCTCCTCCTCGACGGCGGTGACGTAGAAGCGGCCGAAGCGCTCGCTGCCGCCGGCGAGCGCCGCATCGACCGGCGCGATGTCGGCTTTGCCCTGCGCCGCCTCGCGGATCGCGGTTTCGAGCGAGCGCCGGTCGCGCTCGGCGACGATGGCGCAGATTGAGCGATCCTCGCCCTCGCCGCGCGGCGCGGTCTGGAACAGCCGCGCGAACAGCGGATTGGTGCGCACCACGCCGCCCTGCTTGTCGATGGTCGCGATCGCCATCGGGGTGTGGTGGAAGAAGCGCATGAAGCGGATTTCGGCGGCGCGTTGCGGATCGGTGCCGTCGTCGAGCGCGCGATTGAGCACGAGCGTGCGCGAGGCGCCCGGCGTTCCGTCAGCGCCGAACGCGAGCTTGTGGAACAGCCGCACCGGCAGCGTGCGCCCGTTGCGGGTGCGAAGATCGAGGTCGAGCACCTCGGTCTTGACCTCGCCCGGCGCCGCCCGCAGCGTCGTCAACAAGGCGGCGCCGTCGCCCGAAACCAGATCGGCGAGCTTGAGACCGCCGGAGCCGACCTGCGCCAGGTCCTGATCGAGCCAGTTGGCGAGCGTGGCGTTGAGATAGACGATGGCGCCCATGGCGTCGACGGAGAAGAAGCCGGCGGGCGCGTGATCGAGATAATCGATGGCGTGCTGCAGTTCCTGAAAGACGTTTTCCTGCCGCTCGCGCTCGCGGGTGACGTCGGTGAGCGACCACACGGTGAGCCGCTCGGCGAGCTTGCCGGTGCCGAGCGGCCGGATCTTCAAGCGCAGCCAGCGCGCCGGGCGGCCCTTGATGCCGGCGATGCGCACCTCTTCCTGCAGCCGCTTGCCTTCACGGGCGGCCTTGAGCAGCCGGTAGATCGCCTCGGAGGCGTCGGGATCGCCGATGAACACCCGCTCGACCGGCCGCATGTCGTTCGGATCGGACGCGCCGCTCAGATTGAGATAGGCGGCATTGGCGTAGATCACGCGGCCGCCGCCGTCGGTGACGACGATGCCGTCGAAGGCGCCGTCGACCACGGCCTTGATGAGCGGGCTCACCCGCTCGTTGGCGGAGAGCCGCAGGATGCCGCAGGCGAGCGCGAACAGCGAGAACACGCCGACCGTGGCGAGCGCGGCGAGGAACGCGAGGATGTAAGGTTCCGCATTGCGGCGGCCGAGCAGGACAATGCCGGTCGCGGCGCCGACCACCAGGGCGGCGACCGCGAGCACGAGCAAAACGCTGCCGCCGCGCGAGGCGCCGGCGCTGCGGTCGACCGCACGCGCCGATCCGGTGGCGGCGGTCTCGGCATCGGCCGGGACTTCGTTCAACCGTTCGCCCAAATCCGGGCTGATGTCCTGCGCCGTCATGAATGATCCCGCCACGGCCCGCCCGCTAGTGGCGACCGCCCAGCCGTCTTACACCCGAATCACGCAAGTGGCATGGCCATAGTAGTCTCATCCTGCCACCGCGCGCCGCAGCCGCATCAGGTAGCCGATGATTTCGGCGACGGCGCGGTAATGTTCCTGCGGTATCTCCTGGTCGATCTCGACTGTGCCGTGCAGCGCGCGGGCGAGCGGCGGGTTCTCGATCACCGGGATATCGTGCGCCTGCGCCACCTCGCGAATCCGCCGCGCGATCAGGTCGACCCCCTTGGCGAGGCAAACCGGCGCGTTCATGCCGCGCTCGTATTTGAGGGCGACGGCGAAATGGGTCGGGTTGGTGATCACGACCGAGGCCTTGGGCACGGCCGCCATCATGCGCTTGCGCATGCGGTTCTGCCGCAACTGCCGGAGCTTGCCCTTGACCACCGGGTCGCCCTCGGTCTGGCGGAACTCCTCCTTCATCTCGCGCACCGACATTTTCTGCCGGTCGTACCATTGCCGGTACTGGAACAGGTAATCGGCCGCCGCGATGATGGCGAGGATCGCCACCACCGTGCCGAGCATCTGCATGGTGAGCGTGCGCGTGAACGGCAGGATCATAACCGGATCGACGGCTACAAGACCGCTGAGACGATGGCGCTGCGGCCACAGCAATGCGGCGATCACCGCGCCGATCAAGGTCAGCTTGGCGAGGCCCTTGGCGAAATTGGCGAGCGCCTGGCGCGACAACAGCCGGCCGAGGCCGGCCACCGGCGAAATCTTCGACAGCCGCGGCCGCAGCGGCTCGACCGAGAGCACGGTGCGGTGCTGGATGACGTTGCCGGCGATTGCCGCCAGCGAAAGAAGCAGCAGCGGAATGCCGAGCGCGGCAAGAACCTGCGTCGCCAGCGTCCTGGTCAGCGCGGCGAGCGCGGCGCCTTCCGCAGGGATCTGGTAGGAGTTGGCAAGGATGCCCCGCAACATCGCTTGCAGGTTCATGGCCATCGTCGGCGCGAACACCATCAGCGTCAGCGTGCCGCCGGCGATCATGAACCAGGTGTTGACTTCCGCGCTCTTGACGACGTCACCGCGCTTGATCGCCTCGTCAAGCCGCTTTGCGGTCGGGTCTTCGGTATGTTCGGTGTCGTCGCGTTCCTCAGCCATCGCACCCGCTCAGGCGTGCGGGGCGAGCTGATGCAGCACGCCGCCGGCATAATCGAGAAAAATACCCATCATCGAGCCGAGCACCAGAACCAGGAACAAGAGCCCGATCAGGATCGACAGCGGCAGCGCGACGAAGAACACCTGCATCTGCGGCATCAACCGCGAGAGCAGGCCAAGCCCGGCATTGAACAGCAATCCGAACACCAGGAACGGCGCCGACAGCTGGATACCGATGCGGAAGGCGCCGGCGACGGTCCTGGTCACGAGCGCCGCGATGTCGCCGACCGCCGGCACCTCGCCCGGCTCGAACAGAGTGTAGCTGTCGTTGAGCGCGGCGATGACGAGGTGGTGCATGTCGGTGGCGAAGAACATGGTCACGCCAAGGAGCGTCAGGAAGTTGCCGACGATGACGCCCTGCTCGCCCTGCGTCGGATCGACCGCGGTGACGAAGCCGAGGCCGAGCTGCTGGGCGACCACCGAGCCCGCGACTTCGAGCGCGGAGATGGTGAGCCGCGCGGTGAGGCCGAGCACCGCGCCGACCAGCAGCTCCTCGCCGAGCAGGACCAGGGCCGCACCGAGCGCGCTGGTATCGATGTGGTAGGCGCTGCGATGCAGCGGCAGCAGCACGGCGGCGAGAACGAGCGCAATGGTCAACCGCAGCCGCGACGAAATGTTCTGCTCGCCTAGCCCCGGCAGCAGCATCACCATCGTGCCGGTGCGTGCGAACACCAGTAAAAAGGCGGCGCCCAGCGCGGGAAGGAACGAAACGTCGATACGCACGTCCGCCGCCCGCTCAGCCGTTGATGATGAGCGCGGCCAGCCGTAGAAAGTTGCTGTGCAGCCGGTCGGCCATGAACGGCAACGCGATCAGCAAAGCGAGGAAGATCGCGAGTATCTTCGGCACGAAAACGAGCGTCGTCTCCTGGATCTGGGTGAGCGCCTGCAACAGCGACACCGCGACGCCGACGATCAGCCCGACCAGCATCAGCGGCGCCGCCACCAAGATCAGCGTCACGATGGACTCGCGCGCCACGTCCAACACTTCCGGTCCGGTCATGCTCTCTCCCCGACTGTTCACGTCACCCTGGCGGCCGCCGCAGGACGCTGCTGCGGCGATGCTCAGATCGGCATCTTCAAGATGTCCTCGTAGGCCGCGATCACTTTGTCGCGCACGGAGACGAGCGTCTGTACGGCGGTCTCGGTTTCGGCCACTGCGGTGACGACGTCGATCATGTTGGCCTTGCCGCTGGCGACCGCATGGGCCTGCGTGTCCGACTTTTGCGCGGCCTCGGAGACGGTATCGATCACGGTCTTGAGGACCGAGCTGAAATTGGGCCCGCTTTCCGGCGTGGCGATGCTGCGGGTGATTTTCGCGGTGTCTTCGCCGATGCGCGCAAGCGCGGCATAGGCGTTGGCGGCGGCGGTCGGCGTCGGCATGGTTCACCTAGCTCTTGAGGATATCGATGGTCTTTTGCAGCATGCGGCGCGTCGCGGTAATCACGTTGAGGTTGGCCTCGTAGGAGCGCTGCGCGTCGCGCATGTCGGTCAGCTCGACCAGCGAATTCACGTTCGGATATTTGACGTCGCCCTTGGCGTCGGCGGCGGGATTGCTGGGCTCGTGCTTGACCAGAAAATCGGAGTGGTCGGTGGCGACGCTGCCGAGCTTGACGACTTGCGCGTCGAGCACGCGATCGAACGAAGAGCTGAATGTCACGATCTTGCGCCGATACGGATCGCCGCCGGCCTGCTGCGCCGTGGAATCGGCGTTGGCAAGATTCTCGGTGATGATGCGCATGCGGCCGGCTTGCGCCCGCATGCCGGACGCGGCGATGGCGAGCGATTTGATGAAATCCATCGTCATGACTTCTTGATCCTTCCGCCGACGTTGCGCCCTTCGCGCCCTGCCCCGCGAGCGCGGCTTTAGGCCTTGCCGATCGCCACCTTGAGCAGCGCCAGGCTGTGCGTGTAGATCTCGGTGACGGCCTGAAAGTCCATCTGGTTGGACGCGACCTTCATCATCTCGTCTTCATGGCTCACGGCATTGCCGCCGGGCCGCACCTCGTAGCGAAGGTTGCCTGCGGCCGCGAAGCGCGTATCGCCGTCGCCCTGACCGACAATGTGGCCGGGCTCGGTGCGCGCGAGGTCGAGCGAGGCCGCCTGCAGCGAGCGCTCGAAGTCGGGCGGCGCCAGATCGCGGGCGCGATAATTGGGCGTATCCGCATTAGCGACGTTCTCGGCGAGGACGCGCTGGCGGGCTTGATGCCACTGCATGCGAGTGCGCAGCATGGCAAGGATCGGAATGTCGGAAATCGGCATCGGCGGCCAAGCCTCCCCACTGGGCAGACTTTGCCGGGCACATGGTTAATGGCGGGTTAAAAGCGCCTTCCGCGGCCGTTTTGCCATCAATCCGCCGTTTACCATAGAAATGCTGGAAATTCGGGGATTGGGCGCGAGATCGCGCATCGGCGTTAAATCTTTGTTAGTGTTCAGCTCGGCAAATGTTACCGGCGCCGTTAACCATTGGGGGACCGGTGGAAAAGCGCTATGTGGTGGGGAGTACGGCGGATGTTCGAGAGATTGTTCAGCGCGCAAGTGCTCCGCGCGGCCTGCTGTCTCTATCGGCCCGCCGCGCGTTCGCAAAGTTAGCGGGGGAGAAGACCGATGGCTTCTGCACTCTTTGGTGATATGCCGCTTCCGATCCAATTCTTTCTCGCATTTCTGATCGTGCTCGGCCTGATCGGAGCGGCCGCCTGGGCGGTGCGGCGGTTCGGCGCGGGCGCGCTCGGTTCCGGCACCGTGCGCGGACGCCAACCGCGGCTTTCGGTGCTCGAATACGCCAATGTCGACAGCCGCCGGCGGCTTTACCTGGTGCGACGCGACAATACCGAGCACCTGCTTCTGATCGGCGGGCCGACCGACGTGGTGGTCGAACCCAATATCGTGCGCTCCGGTGCCGCGCCGGTCCGGGAAGCGGCGCCGCCGCGCCCGGCGGTGGCTGTGGAACCGCTGCCGCGCGCGATTCCTCTACCGGAAACCGCAGGAAACGGCTCCTGGCCGCTGCAGCCCGAACCGATCCCGATGCCGCGAGCGCCCGCTGCACCGCCGCCGGCGCCGTTGCCGCCGCGGGTCGAATCCGCGCAAGACGAGCAGGTGGCCTGGCCGCTGCAGCCGCAGGCCGAATCGCCGGCGCCGCCACAGCGGGCGCAGCGCGACGTGTTGACTTCGCTCGCCGACGAGCTCTCGCCCCGGCCCGCCCCGCCGCGCAACCGTCCGGCCGCACCGCCCCCGCGCCCGCCGCTTCAGGCCGAGCCGCGCGGCGCCCCGCGCGCCGCGCCGCCACCACCGCCGCAAGTGTCCGTCGAGGACACCACCGCCAACGCCGATCAAAGCCTGGCGGAAATGGCGCATCGGCTGGAAGCAGCCTTGCGCAAGCCCAACCCACAAGCCGAGGCGCGAAGCCCGGCACCGCCGCGGCGTGCTCCGCCGCCCGCGCCGCAAGCGCCGTCGCCAGAGGCCGCCGATGATTTGGCGCCGCTGCCGCCGCCCCCGCCGCCACGCGCCGCGCGCCCCGCCGAACCGAAGCCGCCCCGCGCCGAGCCCAAGTCGGCCCAGGCGCCGACACTTTACGACAGCCTCGAACAGGAGATGGCTAGCTTGCTCGGCCGTCCGAACAAACCCTGATGCTCGCAGCATGGGGCCGCCGCGTCCGGTTCAAATCGGGGGCGGCCTCAGTAGCGGCACTGATAGTATCGGCGACGCCGCTCGCCGCGCAGGACATCAGCATTAACTTCGGCCAGGGCGCCGCCGGCGGCGGCCTCAACGAGCGCATCATCCAGTTGATCGCGCTCATGACGGTGCTGTCGCTGGCGCCGTCGATCCTGGTCATGATGACCTCGTTCACGCGCATCGTGGTGGTGCTGTCGCTGTTGCGCACCGCGCTCGGCACGGCGACGGCGCCGCCCAATTCGGTGGTGATCTCGCTCGCCTTGTTCCTCACCGCCTTCGTGATGGGACCGGTGCTCACCCGCTCTTACGATGTCGGCGTCAAGCCGCTGGTCGCCAACGAGATCACCGTCAACGAGGCGCTCGAGCGCGCCAGCGGGCCGCTGCGCGGCTTCATGGAGAAGAATGTCCGCGACAAGGATTTGCAGCTGTTCATGGACATGTCGGGCGACAAGCGGCCGGACAAGCCGGAAGACGTGTCGATGCGCGTGCTGGTTCCGGCCTTCATGATCTCGGAACTCAAGCGCGCCTTCGAGATCGGCTTCCTGCTGTTCCTGCCGTTCCTCATCATCGACCTCGTGGTCGCCTCGGTGCTGATGTCGATGGGCATGATGATGCTGCCACCGGTCGTGGTGTCGCTGCCATTCAAGCTCATCTTTTTCGTGCTGGTCGACGGCTGGACGCTGGTCTGCGGCTCGCTCATTCAGAGCTACGGGACGTGACTACGGCATCCTCAGCACCGGCTTGATCGCAATCCCGGCCGAGGATTCCTGCGCCGCCCGATTGATATCGGCGAAATCGTAGAACGTGATCATCTTCGCGATCGGAAATTTCCCTTCCAGGATCAGATCGACAAGTCTTGGAATGAATTGCTGCGGCACGCTGTCGCCCTGAACGACGCCGCGCACGACGCGGCCTTCCTGCAGGAACTTCATGTCGAAGGACACTTCGGTGCCCTGCCGCGCGCTGCCTAGGAGGACGCAGGTTCCCGCCGGCATCAGCGCCTCGACGGCCTCGCGAAAAACCGCCGGCAGCGCCGAGGTCTCCAGCGCATAACGCACGCCGCCGCCGCTCACCGCGCGGATTTCGCCGACCACGTCGCCGCAGTCGCCGTGATTGATCGCATGCGTGGCGCCGAGTTCGCGGGCGAGCGCAAGGCGCCGGTCGTGGATGTCCACGGCAATGATCGGCGCGCAGCCGGCGATCTTCGCCGCCATCAATGCCGAAAGCCCGACCGCGCCGACGCCGAACACCGCAAAACCCTCGCCCGGTTTCGGCTTCATGACGTTGAGGACGGCGCCCGCCCCGGTCTGGCCGCTGCAGGCGAGCGGGCCCAGCAGTTCGAGCGGCGCGTCGCTTCGTACCTTGACCGCGTAGCGCTCCTGCGTCAGCGCGAAGGTGCCGAACGAAGATTGCTGGAAAAACGCGCCGTAGACCGGCGCGCCGTTCCTGGAGAGGAGCGTCGAGCCGTCGGCGCGCGTGCCTTTCACCTTCAGGTCGAAGGCGTGAACGCAATAGCTGTGCCGGGCCTCGCGGCAATTGGCGCAACTGCCGCACCACGGATACGACATGACCACATGGTCGCCGGGCGCGAAGCCGCGCACCGCGCCGCCGACCGCGTGGACCACGCCGGCGCCTTCGTGGCCGAACACGCCCGGATAGGGATTGGCGTAGTAGCCGTCACGGCCGTGCAGATCGGTCTGGCACATGCCGCTCGCCACGACGCGCACGATCAGCTCGTCCGGGCGCGGCGCGCACAGCTCCAAGGTGTCGATCACGAAAGGACCGGAGCGTTCGCTGACGACGGCTGCCTTGATCTGCATGGTCCGCCGCGGCTCCAAAATTATTTGGCGAAAGGATGTTGCAGCTCGCCGTCCTTATATTCGGGCGGATAGAGGATGACCTGCTTGCCGGGGGCCTTGTACTGATCGAGGTTGCTGCCGGCGATGTTCTGGTACTGGATCATCAGCAGCCGGGGCTTTGCCCATTCGCCTTTGTCGTCGAAGCGGATCTCGCCGACAATGGTGTTGAAAGCGCTGTTGTGGATGTAGCCGGCGAGCTTGCCGTCATCGAGCGTGCCGGTCGCCGTCACGGCCTGTTCGAGCACCTGCATGGCGGCGTAGGCGAATGGCGGCTGGTAAAAGCCGAGCGGGTCGGTGCCGACCTGCGGCGCGCGCGCCTGGTAGGTCTTGAGAAACTCATCGATGCCCGGAAACTTCATCGTCGGGCTCGGCACATAAAGATGATAGTTCACCACGCGATCGAGCTTGTCGGCGAGCTGCTGCAGGAACGTCGCGTATTGCAGGCCGACCATGGCGCCGCCGAACAGTTGCGCCTTCAGCCCAATCTCGGTCGCGGCGCGCACCATGCCGACCGAGTCGAGCGGATACGAGGCGACGAAGACGAGGTCGGGGCTGGTCGCCTGGATCGCGCGCACGATCGGGGAATAATCGACGGTCGACGGCGGATAGGTCCGGTCGTAGACGATGTCAAAGCCTTCCGTCTTGGCGATGGCGCGCGCGCCGATCGTGACGTTGTTGGAGAACTCGGCGTCGGCGCCGACGATGGCGACGGTCTTGGGCCGTGGCGAGATCGACTTGGCGACCTCGAAGAAGGCATGGCCCATCACGCCCTTGGCGTCGGTGCCCCAGGCGGCGGTTTGAAAATAGCGCGGGTATTTGAACTCGTCGTTGCTGCCGAGCGCCACCAGCACCATCACCAGCTTCTGGCGCTGCATGATCTCCGGCATCGCGGCGACGATCAGGTTGGTGGCCGCGCCCATCAGCAGATCGACCTTGTCGACGTCGAGCAGCTTGGCATAAATGCCGGGCACCGTTGAGGCATTGGTCTGGTCGTCGTAATAGACGAGCTGCACCGGCCGCCCGAGCAAGCCGCCCTTGGCGTTGATCTGCTCCTGCCAGATCTGCTGCGCCAGCAGGTTGGCCTTGCCGGAAGAAGCAAGGCCGCCGGTGAGCGACACGCTGAAGCCGATCTTGATCGCATCGGCCGCGTGCGCGACCACGCTGCCGAACAGCAGCAGGACCGCCACCAGGGCGATGCACCATTGCGGTGACCCATGCGGCGCGCCGCGCCGTGCCGAACTGCCGTGCATCGCATCCTCCCGAAACCCGGCGTGCTCAACTGCGCCGTTTTGTGCGAAGGATTTTCAGAGCGGCCGGCCGGGCTGTCAATGAGCCGCGCCGTCACGCCGCCGGCCGTGGGATGGGCGATGATGGGCCGCAGCCCGCTTTCATCCCCACACCTGCTTTCATCCCCACACCTGCTTTCATCCCCAGACTTGCCGCGCGGTCTCGACCACGCGTTCGAGCTTGCGCTTCTGCTCGTCGGGGCCGAGCAGGTTGCCGACGACATCGGAGGCAAAGCCGCACTGCGGCGAAATGGCGAGCTGGTCGAGCGGAATGAATTTGCTCGCCTCCTCGATCCGCCGCTTGAGCGCATCGATCGTTTCGAGCTCCGCAACCTTGGTGCTGACAAGCCCGAGCACCACCACCCTGCCCTTCGGCACGAAGCGCAGCGGCGCGAACGAGCCCGCGCGTGGCGTGTCGTATTCGAGCAGGAAACAGTCGTGCGGCAGCTCGTTGAACAGCCGCTCGGCGATGGCGTCGTAGGCGCCTTCGCGGTGCCACATGCTGCGCTGGTTGCCGCGGCACAGATGGATGCCGAACGTCACGCCGGGATAACCCGCGGTCACCGCCGCCTCGGCCTTAAGCGAGCGGGCGAAATTCCGCATCGGATCCTCGCCGCGCTTTCGCATCTCATCGAGCGAGGGCGGATCGACGTAGGCGGTGAAGCCGGGGGCGTCGATGTGCACATAGCGGCAGCCGGCCTCGACCAGGCTCGTCACGATCTCCCGTTCGATGGCGACCACATCGGCGAGGAAGGCGTCCATGTCGCCATAGACCGCCGTCGAATTCTCGTACTCGAAGCGCTGCGAAATGCGGTCCGGCCCGATCAGCGACACTTTCGCCGGCGTGGGCGCGAGCGCGCTGACGAAACGATACTCCTCGAGCGGAATGTTGGCGGCGAGGCTCAGCCTCGCCCGCGCCGGACGGCGATGCGACACCGCGGTGCCGGCCTGATGCATGGCCGGAATGTCCCAGCGCCGGCCCGGCGCCGCGCCGGCGACGCGCTGCTCGTAGGCTTTCAGGGTCGAGCGGCTCGCATCGTAGCCCTCGACCGAGGCGCCAAAGCTGTCCTGGAAATTAAGCCGGCGCATCTCGCCGTCGGTGACGATGTCGAGGCCGATGTCCTCCTGCAACCGCACCGCCTCGCGCACCGCCGCGTCCTCGATGGCGCGCAGCGCCGCGGCGGTGATCTTGCCGTCGTCGAAGGCAGCCCGCGCCTCCTTCACGGCAGCCGGCCGCAGCAGGCTGCCCACAACGTCGGTGCGGATCGTTCGCAGGTCCGTCCGCCTGCCGGTATCGGCCGGATCAGTTCCGGTCATGTCACTCACTCCTGTCGCTGTGGTCGCCACGCCGCCACTCCCGTCGATTGCGCGACATCCGCGGTCCGGTCAATGCGGTAATCGGGCGGCATGATCAAGCGCCGTGCTCGGCGCGCCCGGCGCGGGTCAGGGCGAACAGCGCGGCGACCAGCAGGACGTTTGCCACCGCGATGACGCTGACCAGCGCCAGCGTTGCCCGCGTGCCGCCAAGCTGGAAGGACAGCGCGCCGACATAAGGTGCAAGCGACATGGCGAACAGCACGGGGAGCGCCAGCTTGCCCATCAGCACCGGGTAGCGTGCGGCGCCGAACAGCGTCAGCGGCAGCGTGCCCTTGGCGATCGAGCCGATGCCGTTGCCGCCGGCATAGATCGCGATCGCAAAGGCGAAAGCGGGCGGGCCGGCAAAGAACAGCGCGACGCCGCACAGCACTAGCATCACCGATGCGACCATGGTCCAGATCGGATGGTAGCGCCCACCCGCCAGCATCTCGATGAACCGGGCGCCCACCGCCGCCGGACCGATGATCATGCCGAGCGCCACCGCCTGCGACAGATCAAGTCCCGCGCCTTGCAGAAGGATGATGAGCTGCGAGCTCATCAACGAGAGGATGGCGGCGGCGAGGGTCAGCACCGCGGCGAGCACGATGAAGACCACCCGCTCGCCGGGCAGCGCCGCCGCGGCCGGCGCGACCGCTTCGGACGCATCCGCCGTTGCCGCGCGCCGCGCCGAGGGCAGCACCGCGAGGCACAGCGGCAGGCTTATGCCGAGATGAATCCCCGCATAGGTCCAGCATGCGCCGCGCCAGCCCAGATGCTCGACCAGAAAGGCGCTCAACGGCCAGCACACCGTGCTGGCAAAGCCGCCGAACAGCGTCACCGCCGTCATGGCGCTGCGCGCCGACCTGCCGTAGAGCGAGCCCAGCGTCGAAAAGGCCGCGTCGTAGAGGTTCGCGCCCATGCCGGCGCCGAGGATCGCCCAGCCGGCGAGATAGACGGCAAAATGCTGCGCCGTGCCGATCACGACGAGGCCGGCCGCGATCAGGAACGCGCCGCCGGCAAGCACAAAGCGGCCGCCATGGCGGGAGATGCCGCGGCCGACGCGGGGCGAGACCATTCCGGCGACCAGAAGGCCGAGCGCGAGGCCGGCCATGACGCGGTCATAGGGCCAACCGGTTTCAGCCGTGATCGGCTTCGCCAGCACCGCGAGCAGATAGAACGTCGAGCCCCACGACAGGATTTGCACCGAGCCGAGCACGGCGACGACGACGCCGCGCCGGGTCTCTGCACTCGGTAACGCCGTTTGCGCCATCCTCGTTCGCTGCTTTCAGCGGCAGGGCCGCGCTGCGCCGCCCGCTCCTATAGCTCACATTCGTCGGCTCGACTCGATTTCATCCTTTGCCGTAGAAGACCGGCACCGGGACGCCCTGCGCGATCGCCTCGATGCGTTGGTCCTCGCCTTGCTTTTTCTTCTCGCACAGTTCCAGCACCCTCATGATGTCGGCGCGCGGGATGAAGCAGACCCCGGTGTCGTCGGCCACCACCAGATCGCCGGGGTTGACCCGCACCTCACCCATCTGAATCTCGCCGTTGATCTCCACGGTTTCGAGCCGCCATTTGCCGGTGACCGGCGTGATCTCGCTGGCCCAGACCGGATAGCCGATCGAACGCGAATGACGCACGTCGCGCACGCCGCCCATGACGATGGCGCCGCGCTCGCCTTGCCGCTGGCCGGTATACGAGGAGATGCCGCCCATGTTCGACATGCCGGAAACGCCGGCGATCACCAGCACGTCGCCATCCTCGGCAAGGTTGTGCGCCTCGAACTCAGCCATGCGGTTGACGTGCGTCTTTGCCGCCAGAGGATCGGAACGCTGCCTGATGTTGCGCACGGTCAGCGCCGGGCCGACGATCAGCTTGCCGGGCAGCGTCGGCTTGAGCGTTGTCGCGCCGATTACGCCTTGCGGCACGCCGAGCTCATCCATCACGTCCGAGATCAGGCTGGTGCACTCGCCGAGCGCAAGGAAGCGCTCCACCGCGCCCTGCGGCGGCTTCGGCGTCGATTGCATCCGGATGCGATCGGCCGCGATCCGGCCGGTCAGCTTCTTGTCGGGCATGGCGGTGTTTCCTCTGAATACGGGTGCAAAGGTGGCACAGTCCCACCTCGCACGCGAGGGCTGCGCCCATCGTTGCTCATGGCCCATAAACCGCTGCCCACGTCTGCAAACCGGTTCACGGCTTCGATTGAAATGCGCTACGTTTGCCGCGCCGATACGCACAATGAGAAAAGGGAGGATTGTCCATGACGAGCAACACGCGAATATCGCGCCGCAAGGCATTGACGGCGGGCGCCACGCTGGCAGCGGGAGCGGCCGCCGGCGGCGCACTGGCAGCCGCCACTACCACCGCCGCCGCGCAAGACCTGCGCCGCTTTGACGGTCAGCCCACGGCCGATCGGATGAACCGCATTATCCTCAAAGGCGGCACCATCGTCAGCATGGATGCCAAGGTCGGCGACCTTGCGCAGGGCGATGTGCTGATCGCCGGCACCAAGATCGCGGACATCGGCCCGCAGATCGATGCCGCGGATGCGCAGGTGATCGACGCCAACGGCTGCATCATCGTACCGGGCTTTGTCGACTGCCACCGCCATTCCTGGGAAGCGCAGCTGCGCCGCATCAATCCCAATTCGCCGACGCTCGCGGACTACATGAACGCGACGCACCTGTCGTTCGCCAAGGCCTATCGCCCGCAGGACCACTATGTCGGCAACTACCTGACCGCGATGGGCTGCATCGATGCGGGCGTCACCTGCGTGATCGACAATTCGCATAATTCTCGCAGCGCCGACCATTCCGATGCGGCCGTCGAAGCGCTGATCGCCGGCGGCATCCGCGCCGTCCACGCCTCCGGACCGCCCGGCGCTGGCGAATGGGCCCATCAATGGCCGCAGGATCTCGAGCGGCTGCAGAAGAAATATTTCTCGTCGACCGACCAGCTGGTGACGTTGCGCATGTTCTCAGGTCCCATTCGCGAGAACTGGGAGGTCGCGCGCCGGCTCGGCTTGCGCATCACCACCGAATTCCAGGGCCCGCAGCAGGCCGCGCTGCTCGATCCGTTGGCTGCCGCCAAGCAGGTCGGCCCCGACAACACCTTCAATCACTGCGGCGCCTTGCCGGAACGGACCTGGCAGATCTTTCTCGATGCCGGCGCCAACATCAATGTCTGCCCGCGCTCCGATGCCCAGTATGCGTTGGGCGAGGGCGTCTGCGCCTTGCAGCACGCCTGGGACCACGGCATCAAGCCCGGCCTGAGCGTCGACAACGAAACCTCCTACAGCACCGACATGTTCATGGAAATGCGCACCGCGCTCTACCTGCAGCGCGCGGTAGCGCAGAACCGAAAATTCTCCGGCGACCAGAACCCGCCGAAGCCGCTCATGGTGCGCGACGTGCTCTATTGCGCGACCATGGGCGGAGCGCACTGCGCCGGCCTCGAGGACAAGATCGGCTCGCTGGCGCCGGGCAAAGAAGCCGACGTGCTGATGATCCGCGCCGATGACATCAACCTCTATCCGTCGAACAACGCGATCGGCACCGTGGTGCAAGCGGCCGAACGCAGCAATATCGACACCGTCATCATCGGCGGCCGCGTGCGCAAGTATCGCGGCCAGGTGGTGGGGCTCGACATGGTGAGGCTGAAGGCGATGATCGACGAATCGCGCGGCCACTTGTTCAAGGCCGTGGGCTACCGGCCGGACCTGTTCGCCGAACTGCTGCCGAAGCTGTCTTAGCTAGCGCTGCGCGGTGCGCCCCGCGGCCCGTTTCGGCGGCGGCGACGGGGCGTCGGCGGGCGCCGACCCTGCGGGGCTCGTCTGCGGCGGTTTGGCGTCGGCTTCGGGCGGCGCCGGCGCGGTCGAGGACGCTTCGGCCGGCGGAATGGCGCTCGCCTCGGGATAGCGCGCCTGCATGTCGCGCAGGAAGCCGTCGAGCGTGTCGACGGAAGCGGCGGCGTGCGCGACGGCGCCGAATTCCTCGCCGCTCGTGCCGAGCGGCGCCGACACGATCTCGAAGGCGCGCGCGTCCGGCGTCTGCGCCATCTTGGCCGCGTATTTCTCGCGGAACCGGCCGAGCCCGAGCATGTCCTCGCCGAGCGCAAAGCCGATCTCGGCGCGCAGGATATCGGCGCGCTCGACGTCGGACAGCGGCTGCCATTGCTTCCAGCGCTCGCCGTACATCAGCTCGATCTGCTCGGCGGATTGGCGCCAACTCCGCGCCGCCCAATAAATATCGGAGCGCAGCCGAATGGGCTCGCGGCCTTCGACATTGGCGATCACTTCGAGCGCGAGATCGTGGCGGCCCTGATCGGACAGCGCACGCGCCTCGAGCAGCAGGCGCTGGCTGCGCAGCTCGTTGGAGACGTCTGCCGTGCGGGTGGCCTTGAGCGTCGCCAGCGCCAGGTCGGCCTTGCGGTTCATCAGATAGATCACCACAAGGCGGGTCGCCACCTGGGCGCGCGCCGCGCCCTGCAGGCGGTGATCGACCTGGTACTGCAACAGCTCGGCGGCCTGATCGAGCAAATCGACCGAGACGAGCCGGTCGGCAAGGCGGCGGATCATCTCGTCGCCGCGCCGCCCGATCGGGGTCAGCTCGCGAAAGTCGTAGAACAGCGCCAGCGCATCGATCGCCGGCAGGCTGTCGCCCTTGCCGGCGAGGAACAGCGCATCGAACGTCGCCGCCGCCTCCTGCTGGATGCGGCGCGTCATGTCGGAATTCGGCCGCGCCGCGAGCGCACTGCGCATGACATAGAATGAATCGCGGAAGCGGCCCTGCTCGGTGTAGCGGCGCGCCAGGATCTGCAGCGCCTCGATCTCGGTCTCGTCGCCGCGCCAGATTGTGGTCAGCGACTCCAGCGCCGAGATGACATCGTCGCGCTTGAGGTCGCCGAGCGAATAGCGCAGCACGGTCTGGCGCAACTCGCCCTGCGCCGCGGCCTTGCGATCCCAGGAATCCGCGGCGATCTGGTAGGACGACAGAGCATCCTCGCTGCGGCCCATGCCCTCGGCGAGCCGGCCGATCAGCACCGACATCGCCGGCTCCATATCGTGCGGCACGCCGATGGTCTCGAAATCGTTGAGGGCGTTGGCGGCGCCGCCGAAGTCACCGACCTCGATCGCGGCGCGCATGGCGTCCTTGAGGGCGATCCGCTGCAGCTCGACGGGCAGCGTCGCCAGCGCCGCCTCGACGCGGCGGAAGCCCTCGCGCGCCTGCGGCCACTTGCCCTGCCCCGCATAGGCGAGCGCGCGCCACAGCGGCGCATCGTGCTGGTCGCCGACCGTGGGATCGGCGAGATCCTTCAGCGCGGCGTCGGGCCGGTTCATCATGACTTCGGTGACGGCGCGCAGCACGGTCGCCGAAACATCCTCGCCGGCCGGACGATCCTCCGACAGCACGACATCGAGCACGCCCTTGGCCTCGGGATACATGTCGCGGGCGAGATAGAAGCGCGCCAGATCAAGCCGCGGCGCGAGACGCTTGTTAGCTGGCGCCGCGGCTGCGGCGGCGATGAGATTCGATTGCCGCTCGACGTAGGAGCCTTGCTGGTCAAAACCCCAGACCTGCGCATCGAACATTACCGGACGCAGGCTGCTGCCGCGCAGCAGCGTCTGCAGCGAGGTCGACAGCGTCAAGCCGGTCGGGCGGCTGACCACGACCTTGTCGGGGGCAAGCCCGACATCGACATCGTCGGCGAGCGGCTCGACCACCACCCCCTGGGTCGAGGCGAGCGCGCGGAACTCGATGAAGTCCTGGGTCTCGACGAGGCCGCGCGTCGGCGCGAAGGCGGTGACGACAAGGAGCGAGTCGCCGACTTCCGGATCGGCGATCCGATGCACCTGGTGCGGCGCCTCGAACGGGACGGTGACGCTCGCCCGGTTCGGCGCGATCAGGTTGCGGGTGAGATCGAGCGCGCGCGAAGGCTCGAGCACGGAATCGCCGATCTCCACCAGCCAGGACGGCCCGTCGATGGCGGCGCTCGACAAATGCGGGCGATCGAGCTTGATACGCACGATGTCGGCGTCGGGCGCGCGCGTCAGCTCGACGCTGCGGATGGTGTGGCTCGCTTCCCCGTCGAGCGCGCCGAGGTCGATGTCGACCTTCGAGTCGAACACGATCCACAGCGTGTCGGCGCGATGAAACACCGCCGCCGCCACCGGCGCCATGAACGGAAACGCCAATCTCAGGTTCGCGCCTTGGCGCGTCAGCTCGACCGTGACCTTGTCGGTGGATGCGGCCTGTTGCGGGGCCGCCGGTTTCCGCGCGGCCCTGGCGGGCGCTGCCGGAGCGGCGACCGCGGCGTCCTGTTGCCGCGCGGGCGGCGGCGGGCTTGTCGGCAGCGCCGGCACCTCGGCCTTTGCCGGGTCCACGGCGACTTTGTCCTGCGGCAGCGGCGCAGGCTCGGCGGTCGCGGCCGGCGCCATAGGTGCTGCGGCGGGCGCGACCACGGCGGGCGCGGTTTTGGCTGGCGCATCCGGCTGCGCAACGGGCTTTGCTTCCGGTGCGACGGCTGGCTGCGGCTGCGCCGCGATGGTCGCCGGCGCCTCGGCGGCCGGCTCGACGCCGCGCTCGGCCGCCTTGTCGGGCGCAGTGACGACATCGACGACGTAGCTGCTTCCGTCCCGGAAGGTCCGCAAGTCGACGCCGACATCGGCCTGCAGCGCGAAACGTACCAATGTCGAATCGTTTTCGGTCTCGGCGTTGATCGCGGTGACGGTTGGCGGGAGCGCCGCCGCGGCATCGGCCAGATCGAACTTGATCGGCGCGTTGAAGGTGAGCGTGAGCCGCTCCTTGGCGCGATCGGCGGCAACGGAAACCTTGTCCGAAACGTCGAACACGAAGCGCGTGAAAGTCGGCTGCACCGCGACGTGGACGCGCACCGCGTCAACCTTCTGCTGCTGCGCGTTGCGGCGCTCCTGCTGCGTCAGCCGCTCGGCTTCGCGGGCGCGGCGCGACAATTCCTGGATGACTTCCGCCGGCAAGCCGGGCGGCATCCCTTTCCAATCGTCCGGCAGCAGATCGACGAAAAGCTTCTCGCCGGCCGGCATGGCATTGACCGTCACCTTGCGCGCCAGCGCCATGCGGATCGCCTTGCCGTCGGGATCGCGCCGTGCCGCGCCGATATAGTCGGGCATCTGCATCGCCAGGCGATCGACCGAAAGGCTGATCGGGTGCGCGAAGCTGATGATCAGCACGTTGCCGGCAACGCGCACCGCCGCCTCGTCGTCCTCGCTCATGGTGAAGACGAGCCGGGCGAAGCCGTTGCGGACGGCAGCATCGAGGCTGGTCTTGATCGGATCGGCGTTGCTCGCGCCCGGCGCCGCGAGCGCAACGGTCAGAAGGAGGAGCGCGGCGGCGGCCGGCCCGCGCAAAGCATATGAGCAAAGGCGAAGCCAAACGCTTCGTATGGTGCGACCGCACGCCATGACCGAACTCGACACCACGCTACGCACGCCCGCACAGCGCGCCGCGTCCTGCGGCGCCGGCAAGCCTTCAAGCTACGGCACCATGCTTAATGGCCGCTTAACGTCTTTTTCAACGATTCCAGAAGGTTATGGCTATTTGTGCGGCTCTGCTCCCCGCCCGGGCTTCGGTTCGCTCCCGCTATGGCAGATATGATTGAGACAGGGGCGCCCCATTGCCGCATGCCCCCTCCCTCATGCTTCCGACGGTCGCCGTCCCCGGCTAGGCTCTCGTCCGGCGCAGTAAGAAAAAACCGAGAAGGAGGATTTTACGCATGAAAAAGCTGCTGCTCATTCTCGTGGCCGCGGCGGCGGCGTTGCCGAGCCCCGCGCTGCGCGCCCAGGACTTTCCATCGCGGCCGATCACCTTCGTCAATCCGTTCGGTCCCGGCAGCGCCAGCGATACGCTGTGCCGCATCATCGCCGATCCGCTCGGCGCCGCACTCAAGCAACCGGTGGTGGTCGAGGATCGCCCGGGCGCCGACGGAGCGCTGTCCGCGCAATATGTCGCCCATGCCGTGCCCGACGGCTACACGCTCCTCATGGCGACCAACTCGCCGCTCTCCGCCGATCCGTTCCTGTTGCGGACCGTGAGCTACGACCCGGTGAAGGACTTCATGCCGGTGTCGCGGGTCGGCAGCTTCACGCTGATGCTGGTAATCAATCCGGACATCCCGGCCAAGACGCTCAAGGAACTGGTCGACTACGCCAAGGCCAATCCCGGCAAGCTGTCGTTCGCCAGCGGCAATACCGCCGGCATCGTCGCCGGCAAGATGCTCGCCAATTGGGCCGGCATCGACATGCTGCACGTGCCCTACAAGAGCACGCCGCCGGCGCTCGAGGACATCATCGCCGGCCGCGTGTCGATGATGTTCGCCGATTTCACGACCGCCGCGCCGCATGTCAACGCCGGAGCGCTGCGCGCCCTGGCGATCACGCGCATCCGCCGCAGTTCGCTCTATCCGGACCTGCCGACCATGGATGAATCCGGCCTGACCGGCTTCGACCTCGATGCCTGGGCCGGCCTGGTCGTGCCGGCCCGCACGCCGCCGGCGATCGTGACGCGGCTAAACACCGAGCTGCGCAAGGTCATCGACAACCCGCAAGTCCGGGCGAAATTCCGCAACGTCGGCTTCGAAGGCTTTTCCAGCACGCCCGAAGAACTCGGCGACTTCATCAAGGTCCAGCTCGCCAAGTGGCGCAAGATGGTCAAGGACGCCGACATCGAGGCCCAGTAACGCCGCCCGCCCGCCCGCGCGTCCTATTGTCCTGACAGCAGCGTGTCGAGCTCGGCATCCGTGAGATCGACCTGATAAAACAGCTTATGGAGCTCGCGCGCTTCGCTGCGCATATCGCCGGGGACGCGATCCGGAAAGAAGATGTGCGAGAGCCAGACGAGGCCGAGCGCGCGATTGAGCGACGGCGGCTCGTCGATCCAGCCGTAAGGCAGCCGCGGGCTGAGGAACACGCGCTTTTGCTGGACGGCGGCAACGTTGCGCCACACCGCGGCCGTCTTGACCGCTGCGGCAAAGTCCGGGTCGGTGGTGATGATGGTATCCGGATTCCAAACGAGGATCTGTTCGAGCGAGACATGGACCAGCCCGCCCTGAATCTGGCCCGTGTCGACGACGTTGATGCCGCCCGCCCGCTCGATGATCTCGGTGTTGAGCGAGCCGCGATAGCTCGTCTCCAGGCCGTTGTCGCGGCGGGCGAGATAGACGTGCGGCCGCGCGCCCTCCGGCACCGTGCGCAACACCGCGTCGAGACGGTCGACCACCGACTGAAACCTTGCCGCCAAGAGCTGCGCGCGCGGCGCCACGCCGAGCGCCGGACCGAGCAGATTGAGGACCTGCACGGTCTGCGCAAACCGGCCGTCGATCAGCACATAGCGAATGCCGGTCTGGCTCTGCGTGCGGTCCGCGAGTGATGTATAGGTGTCGGCGATGGTGCCGAAATCGACAATGAGGTCGGGCTTCATCGCCCTGATGGATTCGAGATTGGCGGTGTTGCCGCGCCCGGTCAGCCGGCCGATGACCGGAAGGTCGCGCGTGACGGCCGGCAGATACGGCAGATCGGCATCGAGCGGCTTGCGATTCCAGCCCAAAAGCTTTTCCGGCGCCAGAATGGTCATCAGCGCCGATGCCGGCGGGCCCGCCGCGATGACGCGCTCGACATGGTCGGGCACGGCGACCTTGCGACCCGCCGAATCGACGATTTCGCCCGCCGTCGCGGCGTGCGGCCACATCGCGCCGCACGCCAGCAGCAGGACGCAGACGGCGCCGCGAACGACGGCCGCAGTCGCATCGGTTGTGCGGATCATGTATCCTGTTCCTCCGGTCCGTCGCTATATTCCACTCGATATATCGATCAGTAAAGCGCCGCGCAGGGGCGGAAAGATGGCGAGCGCAAAACCGATCTGGGAAGACTTCGCGCCGGCCGCGAATTCAACCTGCGCCGGAGCCAGCGGGTGAGCCAAGCCTATTTCTGCTACAGCGCCCTGATCGGTGACTACGATCTGCCGCCAAACGTGATCGAGCCCGATCCGCGTATTCAATACGTGCTTTTTGCCGACCAGTTGACCGCGGCTCCGGCCCCTTGGACGCTGGTGAAAGTCGAGAACTATTTTCGCGACCGCAAGATCACCTCGGGATTCCTGAAGTCCAATCCCGAAATGCTGTTCGGCCACGACGCCAGAGTGGTCTGGCTCGACGGCAACGCGCGTGACATCAGGATCGATCGCAACCGGATCGATTGCTGGCTCGCCGCGGCGCCGGTCGCGGTGTTTCGCCATCGCATCAGAAGTACGGTCGCCGACGAATTGGTCGAGGTTCTGCGAACCGGCATTGAAGACGACATCTCCTCTGCGCGCCTGATGGCGCAGATGCGCGCCGACGGCTTTGCCGACGACCGCGGCTTGAGCGCCGCGATGCTGCTGATCCGCGACCTCGCCGATCACCGCGTCCGCCGCGCCGACCGGCAGTGGTGGGAGGCGATCCTGTCCGGAGCGCGCCGCGACCAGATCTCTTTCGATTTCGCGCTTTGGTCCGCGGGGCTCGTCGGCGCCAGCATCGACGTCGATTGGCGCGTGCCCAACCCGATCTCGACCCGCATTCCCCATGCCAACGACGCCGGGCGCGCGCTCGCGCCGCGGGCGTTCTCGCCCGAGGAGATCGAGCGGCGATGGCGGGCGTTCGATTTCTCCACGCGGCGCGGTCTGCCCGCCAATCATCCGAAGCCGCCGTATTATCGCGAGCGCTGGAGCGTGGCCGCGATCGAGGCCATTCGCGACATCAATGCCGCGGTGATCGCGAGCGGCAATCCGCTGCACGGCAACTGCTGCTATTTCCATGAGCAGCCGATTTCCGCCCGCACGCCGCCCGATCCGCGGCTGTCGTGGCAGCGCCAGGTGCTGCGCGCGGCGTCAGGCGCCGGCTGCAACGCGCTCGAAATCGGCTTTGACGCCGGGCACGCCGCTGTCGTCATGCTCGATGCCAATCCGCTCATGCACCTCACCTCGATCGAGGGCGGCAGCCGCAGCTACGCGCAGCCGTGCGCAGCAATCGTCGGCCGCCGTTTTGCCGGGCGATTTTCACTCCGTGCCGATCAGACAAAATCCCCGCTGGCGCAGATCGGCGCCGGCACGGCGCGCCAATTCGACATCATCCGTATCGGCGGCGGACCCGACGGACCTGACGTCGCCGACGACTTCGCCTGGGTCATGCGCCACGCCGCGCCGGGCTGCTGCATCGTCGTCGATGACGCCTATCTCGATCCGACCGAGGCGCTGATCGCCGCGGCGATCGCGGCTGGGCAATTGCGCGTTGCGGCCTTGCCCATACCCCGCGCGGGCGAAAACCGGGTTTTTTTCAAAACCGGCCCTGCCCCGGCGTAGTCGCGGTTTCGTTCCGGCGCACCAGCAAGGATGGGGCAAGCTTCTCGATCGCTTCGGCGATGGGTGCGAGCCGCTCGGCATTGCCGTCCATAGCAACGACGGTGGTGGTCGGATTGAAATAGGCGAACGCGGGCCGGCCATTGGAAATGTCGAGGCGAGGCAGCGCCAGGATGCGCGCGTAGAACGCGGCGCCCGCCTGCGTTTGTGCCGACTGCGGCGGCAGCGCCCCGTAACGCGCATAGCGATCGTAGTTGATGCTCGATGTCACGACGAGCGCCGTGTCGGCGGCGCTTGGCGGCGGCGTGAGCCGTGTCAGAAACGGCGTTTGCGCATAGCCCGCATAGGTGTCGAGCGCGACGCGGCCGTCGGCATGCGCCAGGATCGCGGGGAGAAGGCGCCGCGGATCGTCGGCGGCGGGTCCATTGATGCGCAGCGACAGCCACGCGGCCGGCGCGGCGGCGACAAGGAGTGCGATCGTTGCGGCCGCCGCGCGCGCGCCGGCGCGACTGCGCAACGCCCATTCATCGATCAGTGCCGCCGCGAGAATGACCAGGAGCGGCGCCAGCGGCACCATGTAGCGCGAGAAATCGGGATAAGGTTTCAGCGGGGAAATCTCGTGGGCGAGATACCAGAGCAAGGCGAAACCGGCGATGACGGCGAGCGGCCGGCGGCGCTCGGCAGACACGCAAAACGGCGCCGCGAGGCCGAGCACGCCGAGGACGGCGAGCGCCGGTCCGAGCCCTGGCCAAAGGCTCTCGCGCAGGTGAAACAGGCCCCATGTCAGCGTGATCGGCAGCACCACGTCGGGATGGCCGACCACGGCGTGAAAGTATTCGTAGCGGACGTCGGCAAGAAACCTTGGACCCGCCGACAACGCCGGCGCCTCGATCAGGCCGAACACGACGGCGGCGGTGAGCGCCACGACGCCGGCATGCGCGAGGCGCGCACCGATCCGCCGCTCAGCGCCGAAGGCGACCATCACGGCCAGCGCATAGGGCAACAGCAACAGGCCGCCGACATATTTGGCACCGCCGGCGAGCCCGATGACGGCGCCGAGCGCGAGCGCGCGCCGCAGCGTCGGCCGCCGCAGCGCGGCAATGAGCGCAGCCAGCGCCAGCACCACGAGCGGCGCGACGAAAATGTCCTCCTTGAAGTAGCGCGCATGCACGGTGACGAGCGGCGTCGCGAGCGTCGCAACAGCCGCGGCGAACGCCACCCATGCCGGAAGCACCAGGCGGGCGAGCATATAGGTCGCGATGACCAGCGCGCCGCCGGCCACCGCAGCCAATGTCCGGCCCAGTTCGACCACCGACTGCGGATCGCGGAGCCCGACAAAAAAATTGGCCGCGCGGGCGAGTTCGATCATCAACAGCGGATGGTGGTCGTTGCTCGGCCCCAGCAGCACTTCCTGGACCTTGACGGGCTCGTCGGGCTGCGTTCCGAGCGGAAAATCCATCCCCCACAGCCACGCCGCGACCGCCGCCGCGGCGAGCGCCACGACCGCGACGACCGCCGGCGCCGGCCGCGCGATCAGGGCGAGGCCGGGCAATCGCGTTTGCCTGCTGCCCTCCTCCTCCGCAACGGCTTTGACCCGCGCGGAGGATCGGGCGCCGTCCCTCACTCGGCGGCCGCGACGCGCGTGGCGGCCTGTTCCTCGTCATGGAGCCGGCTGATGATGCGGCGGGCCGCGATGGTGCCGGCGTCGGCGTTGATGTCGACTTGCGGCGGGTTCGGCATGAGATCGAGGTTGCGCTGCTGCGCGGAGAACACCGCGACGTCTTCGAGGAAAGCGGTGCGGATCTGCTCGAAAATCCTGTTGGTGGTTTCGGGGTTGGCGACGTCGAAATCGTGCGCCTGGCCCCAGAAGTAATGCGAGGTGGTCTCGGTCTCGGGCGTGATCGCATTGAGATTGCGCATGCCGATGCCGCCGACCCGCTTGCCCTCGGGCGCTCCGGTCCCGGTCGGCGTCGCGCCGACGTCGAGGCGCAAGAACGCCGGCGGCACGAAGTCGATGATCTGCCAGCGATCGACATTGCCGGCAAAGCCGCCGACTTTCTTGAAGGTCGGCGGCGGCTCCTGGTCGATGATCCAGCGGGTGACGACCACGTTGTTCGGCGCCCGCGCGACATTCACCTTGGCGTGCTCGGCGAGCGCCAGGTTGCCGATGGTGGTGTCGTGCACGAAGGCGAGATGGGTGAGATCGAGCAGGTTGTCCACCACGAGCTGCCAGTTGGACTCGACGTGCAGGTAAGAGCTCTTGGCGCCCCAGTGCGGATCGTCGAACCAATGGAAATCGGTGATCTTCTCCGGATCGGCGAGCGCCGGGTCGCCCATCCAGATCCAGAGCCAATGGTAGCGCTCGACCACCGGAAAGGTGCGCACCCTGGCAGCGTGCGGAATATGCTCCTGCCCGGGAATGCGCACGCAGCGCCCGTCGACGCCGAAACGCAGGCCATGATAGTGGCACTGCAGCGCGTCGCCGACCAGCTTGCCCATCGACAGCGGTAGTTGACGGTGCGCGCAGCGGTCCTCGAACGCAACCGGCGCGCCCTGCTCGGTGCGGAAGAACACGATCGGCTCGCCCAGGATCATGCGGCTGAACGGCTTTCGTCCGATCTCGGAATCGGCTGCGGCGACGTACCAGTAATTCCGCAAAAACATGGGCATCCTCCGTCATCCATCCGTGCGGTGCGGGCCGCGCACGCGCTCGAGGGGCGATGTGTTATGGAGTATAGGATCAATTCCGAACAACCGCGAGATCACAAACTCATCCTGCTTTGCGACGCGGGGCGGACCACAGCAGCGGACTACCCCTCATGCTCACCGCCTACCCCACCGACCGGGCCGACGGCACGTCGCTTGCTCACGCCACCTGGGTCGACCTCGTCGATCCGACCGACGCCGAGCGCGCCGCGTTCGAGAAGACCTTCGGCCTGCGCGTGCCGGCCAAGGAGGCGCTGGCCGAAATCGAGACCACGAGCCGGCTGCAGGCCGAGAAGGACGTGCTCTATCTGACCGCGCCGCTGATCTTCGCCGACCAGCCGTGGGTATCCGTTCCGACCGGCTTCGTGCTTTCCAAACGCGTCCTGCTCACGGTGCGTGCGGCAAAGACGCCTGCCTTCGACACGGTCGCCAAGGAACTCGGCTCGGCCGATAAAGCCGACCCCGTGTTCGTCTTCGTGCGCATCCTCGAAGACCTCGTCGACCACCTGGCGGACATGCTCGAATCGAGCGGCCGCGACCTCGATTCCGCCTCTCACCTCATCTTCCGGCAGGACGATGCAAGGCAGCTATCGCACGAGACCGCCATGCTCCGAGAGCTCATGATCCGCACCGGGCGGACCAGCGAACGCATGGCGCGCATCCATTACACCCTGGTGTGCCTCGACCGCATGGCGAAATTCACGGCCGATCGCTGCCGCGATTGGATCGGAGCGGAGATGGCGAGCCGGCTGCAAACGGTATCGTCGGACATCGCCTCGCTGGTTCAGTTCGCCGAGGGTCTGGTCAGCCGCGTGCAGCTCCTCCAGGACGCCGCCACCGGCCTCATTAACATCGACCAGAACGACGTGATGAAGGTGCTGACCATCGCCTCCGTGGTCGGCATTCCGCCGGTGCTGGTGGTGGGCATCTACGGCATGAATTTCAAGAACATGCCGGAACTGAACTGGGCCTGGGGCTATCCTTACGCGCTGGCGTTGATCTTCGTCACCGCGGTGATCCCGTTCATCTGGTTCAAGTGGAAGGACTGGATTTGATCCGATCCCTTTGACGGGCTCGATCTTTCACCGCGCGGTCGGCCGGCCCTCGATCTTCGGCAGCTCGGCCGGGCCGCCCTTGGCGACCTGCTGGGCGCGGCTGGCGAGCTCGACGGTCAGCCGCTCGGCGGTATCGGGCGACATCTGCGCCAGGATTTCCGCCATTTGCCGCGGGTTGATCTTCGAAGCGACCTCGATGAGGACGCCGATGTCGAGGCGGTCGAAGATTTTTGCGGCGTCGCGCGGCTTCATGGTCTCGTACATGGTGACGAGGCCCTTGAAGCGCGTCGCCTCGGCGTCTTCCTTCTTCTGCGTCTGGGCGGTGATGCGGCCCTCGGCATCCTTGAGCTCGGCAAGGTGCGCCTCGATGCGCTTCTCGGCGGCGTTGACGAGGCTTTCGCGGATGTCGAGCTCGCGGGCGCGGGTGTCGAGTTCCTGACGGCGCTCCTGCAGCCGCTCGAGGAGGGCGCGCTCTGCTCCGCTCGGCAGCGGCGCGCCGTCGATCGAGATCAGCGTGCCGCTCGGGGGCTTGGTGTCTTTGGCGTCCTTGCCGTCCTTGGCGCCTTTGGCATCCTTGCCGTCCTTGGCCTCCTTGGCGTCCTTGGCGTCCTTGCCAGGCGCGGCCGCGGCTTCACCCTTGCCGTCGCGCGATGCCGGCATGGTGTCGACGGAGCCGGTGATGTCCGCATTGCCCTTGTCGGCAGGCGGCTTGGCCCGCGCGGGGGTCGGTGCCCGGCCGCTGCCGTCGGGGAAATTGAACATCTGCCGCGCCCACGAGTTCCCCGATCCCGAGTTCTGCACCACGTCCGGTGTAGTGCGGATGATCGATCCGCCGCCGTCGGACGGCGTGTCGTCGCCGGCGAGCCAATAGCCGCGGTCGAGGGCGAAATCGGCGGTCTTGAGCACCAACAGGCAAGCGCTCGCGATCAACGCGATGGGAATGAGGCGCAGATCGCGGAAGTAACCCATCATGCCGCGCGACCATGCACCTTGGTGCGCAGCTTATCGGCGAAGGCGCGCGCGGCCGCGGCCACGGCCTGCGCATCGTTGCGCGGCGCGGCCGGCGCCGCTGGCGCCACCGGCGCGGTCGCAGCCGCCGGCTGCCGTCCAGTGCCGGCGACCTTCGACAGCCGCTCGAACAGATCCTTGCCGACCGCAAGCCCGCGATCGAGCTCGGCGGTGAAGCGCTCGGCGCTGCGCAGCCGCTCGCCGAGGCCGAGGTCGCATTCGTGCACGGTGAGCTTGAGGCCGGCGATGGCGCGCTCGGCGATCTCGGTCGCGGTGACGAGCTCCGAGATGGTCGCCCGCAGCGACAGCTCGTCGGCCTTGAACAGCTTGAGCCGCCGGTTGAGCAGCATGCAATAACCGACCGTGAGCGTGAGCAGAATGATGACAATGGCTTCGATGATGATGCCGATCATGTTGGTTACGGTGCCTCCATCCGGTTGCCGGAGCCGCCCGCCACTTCGAACATGGCGTAGGTGGTGCTTGGTTTGCGCAGCGGTTTGGTGACGCGCACCGCGACCCGGTCGCCGACGCGGCCCATGCGGCCCTCGGTCAGCGTGACATCGCCGCAGCGCACGATGACCAGCGCGTCGGATTTTAGTTCCAGCATCAAGGTGTCGCCGACATCGAGCTTCATCATCTGCTTTAACGGCAGCTGCGCCTCGTAAAGCACTGCATCGACGGCGATTTGCGCCTGGCCGATCTCGGTCGCCAGATGCCCTTCCCAGTTCGGGTCACGGCCGAATTTCTCGCCCATGAACATCTGCAACAACACGTCGCGGATGGGCTCGATGGTGGCATAGGGCAGCAGCAGCTCGATATTGCCGCCGCGGTCTTCCATGTCGATGCGCAGCCGCACCAGGATCGCCGCATTGGCCGGCCGCGAGATCGCGGCAAAGCGCGGATTGGTCTCCAGCCGGTCGATGTTGAACTTGACCGGCGACAGCGGCCGGAACGCCAGCTCGGCATCGGCCAGCACGACCTCGATCATGCGCTTGACCAGATTGGTCTCGATCGTGGTGTAGGGACGGCCCTCGATGCGGATCGCGGTCTGGCCGCGCCGGCCGCCGAGCAGCACGTCGATGATCGAATAGATCAGGCTCGAATTCACCGTGACGAGGCCGGAATTGTCCCACTCCTCGGCCTTGAACACGGCGAGGATCGCAGGCAGCGGTATCGAGTTGAGATAGTCGCCGAACCGCACCGAGGTGATGCGGTCGAGCGAGACTTCAACGTTGTCGGAGGTGAAGTTGCGCAGGCTGGTCGTCATCAACCGGACCAGACGGTCGAAGATGATCTCCAGCATCGGCAACCGCTCGTAGGAGACCATCGCCGAGTCGATGATCGCGCGGATGCCGGAATTGTCGTTGAGCGAAATGTCGGAGAGGCTGAAGCCGAGGAGCGAATCGATTTCCTCTTGGGTGAGAACGCGTTCCGCGCCGCCCTTCGTGGTCGTGATGAACTGGCCATCGTCGACCATCGTGGCCCAATGCGCCGCCATGGCGTCGGCGCTGCCGTCGCCGTTGGCCGGCGCCGGCCCGCTCTCGGTCACCGCATTCTGCTCGGCCTCAAGGGCTACCCCCCACTCGGCGGCGAGTGCGTCCTGGTCGATCTGGTCCTTCTGCGCCATTGGCTTAGATCATTCCCTCAAGTCGTTGTTCGAGAAGCCGCGTCACTGGACGACGATCTCCTTGAACAGCACGGCGTTGATGCGGTTCGGCGCAATCGCGGCGTTGACGCGCCGGGTCAGCTCCTCCTTGAGCCGGTACAGGCCGGCCGAGCCGTCGAGATCGGTCGTGCGCAACTCGCGCAGGTAGGTCTGGAAGGTGTCGAGCAGCCGCGGCATCACCGGCTGGACCTGCGCCGCCACGGCCTGGTCGGGCACTTCGAGCACGACCTTCACCTTGAGATATTGCGTGCGGTCGCCGGAGCCGCTGCTCGACAGGTTTACCAGAACGTCCGGCATGTCGACGAACACCGGCGGCTTGACCTGGTTGGCGACCTCGGCGGTGTGGTGGCCGGCAAAGAAGAAGTAGTAGGCGCCGCCGCCGATGGCGCCGCAGCCGACGATGCCGGCGGCGACGATGATCATGAGCTTGAGCGACAGGCGGCGCTTGGCCGGGGCTGCTTTTGCCTCCTCGCCTTCGGCGCCGTCGATGTCGGCTTCGGTCTGCGTATCGTTCTTCGTTGCCATCACCGCTCCCGCTTGCGTGAGGGCGCACGCAGCCGGCAGGACAAAACGCAGAACCAACGCCGCGAGCGCGACCCGACGCCACCGGATCGGGCGCCGTCACACAGAGGTAAGCTAGGCAGGAATGGTTAATGGATACTTGCGAAGGCATCGGGGGTGGGAACTATTTGCCGGGTCAAACCCCCTCGCCGGCTGTTTCTGCCCGTTCCCACACCGCCCGTCAAATACCTAAGGCATTGTTTTCGCTAAATCATTTCCATTGGCACGGCTTCTGCACCTAACCCGCTGCCGCAGCTTGGGAGAGCCCGCGGCACTCGCGAACACGGTGCCGGGGAGACGGCATCGCGCTCGCCCAGGGGGAGAAAGTATCCGATGGAGAACGCCCTTCTCATCGGCCTGTCGCGGCAGATGGCGCTCACGCACGAGCTCGACCTCGTCGCCAACAACATCGCCAATATCGACACCACCGGCTACAAGGCCGACAACGCCGCGTTCTCGGAATACCTCATGCCGCGTGCGCGCGAGGACGAGTTCAGCGGCGCCGACCGCCGCATCAGCTTCGTGCAGGACCGCTCGAGCTGGATCGACATGAGCGAAGGCTCGATCCAGCACACCGGCAACCCGCTCGACGTCGCCATCAGCGGCAACGGCTACCTCACGGTGCAGACGCCGCGCGGCCAGCGCTACACCCGCAACGGCGCGCTCCAGATCAACGCCACCGGCCAGCTCGTCACCAGCGAAGGCTACCAGGTGGTCGGCGACGGCGGACCGATCACGTTCCAGGCCACCGACCACGACATCATCATCAGCCCGAGCGGCATCATCACGGTGCGCGCCGGTGCCGACGCGGCGGATTCGCCGCGGGGCCGCCTGCAGCTCGCCGGCTTCGACCAGCCGCAGCTGCTGCAGAAGGACGGCAGCAGCACCTTCACCGCGCCGGCCGGCACCAACCCGACGGCCGCGCCGCAGGGCACGCGCCTCGTGCAGGGCGCGATCGAGAAGTCGAACGTGCGCGCGATCTACGAGATGACGCGCATGATCAGAATCACCGAGAGCTACAACGCCGTCGCCAATCTGCTGCAGCAGCAAGGCGACCAGCGCAAAAACGCGCTGCAGCAGCTCTCGCAGTTGCCGACGTCTTAAAGGGCCGAGATTCCAGGGGGAATGTGACATGCGTGCGCTTGACACCGCAGCGACCGGAATGGCGGCCCAGGACCTCAAAGTCCAGGTCATCGCCGGCAACATCGCCAACATGGGAACCACCGGCTACAAGAGCCAGCGCGCCGAGTTCCAAGATCTGATCTACGAGCACGTGCAGCGCATCGGCGCGCAGGCGTCCGACCAGGGCAACATCCTGCCGGTCGGCATCGAACTCGGCTCCGGCGTCAAGACCGTCGGCACGCCGCGGCTGATGACCCAAGGCACGCTGTCGCAGACCGGCAATACGCTCGATGTCGCGATCCAGGGCGACGGCTTTTTCAAGATCCTGATGCCCGACGGCACCTACTCCTATACGCGCGACGGCTCGTTCCAGATGGACGCCCAGGGCCGCGTCGTGACCGCCGAGGGCAACGTGGTGCAGCCGAGCATCACCATCCCGCAGAACTCGAGCGGCCTCACCATCAACAGCCAGGGCCAGGTCTCGGTGCTCACCCAGGGCAGCAGCGCCTCGACCGTGCTCGGCCAGTTCGTGCTGACGCGCTTCACCAACAATGCCGGCCTGCAGGCGAACGGCGACAATCTCTACACCGCAACGCCCGCCTCCGGCACGCCGCAGGACGGCCTGCCCGGCGCCAACGGCGGCGGCACGCTGCTGCAAGGCAGCCTCGAGCAGTCGAACGTCGAGGCGGTGACCGAAATCTCCAACCTGATCGCGGCGCAACGCGCCTACGAGATGAACTCCAAGGTCATCACCGCGGCCGACCAGATGCTGCAGACGACCTCGCAACTGATGCGCTGAGAAGGTCCTATTCGATGAACCGCCTCGTCCTCCGAAATCTTCTGGTCCTGGCCGTGCTGCTCGGACTCGCGCCGCTCATCGCCCACGGCGCCGCGGCGCAGAACGCCGTGCCGGCGCTGCGCGCCAACGTCACGGTCGCGGGCGACGTCGTGCGCATCGGCGACCTCATCGAGCATGCCGGGCCGGTCGCCGACATCCCGATCTTCCGCTCGCCCGATCTCGGCACCCGGGGCGCGGTCGCGACCGATGCCATCCTCGATGCCGTCCGCCCGCACCAACTCATCGAGATCGATACCCGCGGGCTGGCCGAAGTGATCGTGACGCGCGCTAGCCGCGCCATCACCGTGCCGGAGATCGTCGCGCGCATCGCGCAGGCGCTGTCCGAGGAGTACGGCATGGGCGAAGCACGCAACATAACGGTCAATTTCGATCGCGAAGCGCGCCCCATCCACATCGAGGCGAGCGCGACCGGCGAGCTGCAGGTGACGGCACTTTCCTACGATCCGCGCAACGCCCGCTTCGACGTGACGTTCGATCTGCCGTCGAGCGCGGTGCTGCACCGCCGGCCGGCGCGCCTGAGCGGCACCGCGATCGAGACCGTCGCGGCGGTCACCGTCGAGCATCCGGTCGAGCACGGCGAGGTGCTCAAAGCCTCCGATCTCACGGTGCTGCGCCGGCCCAAGGCGGAAGGCGGCAACATCACCGACGTCAATGCGGTGCTCGGGCTTGCGGCGCGACGGCCGTTGCGCCCCGGTCAGCCGATCCACGACGCCGATCTGATGAAGCCGGAACTGGTCCAGCGCAACGCCACCGTGACCATCGTCTACGAAGCGCCGGGGCTGGTGCTGACGCTGCGCGGCCAGGCGCAGGACGCCGGCGCGCTCGGCGACGCGGTCAACGTGCTCAACGCCCAGTCGAAGCGCGTGGTGCAGGGCGTCGTCAGCGGTCCCGATCGCGTGACCATCAAGGCCACGACCACGCGCCTTGCATCCGCACCGGAGAAACCCGAGTAGGCGACGTCGCGTAAGAGGTAGTCCCATGTCGAAACGCATTGTGCTTGTGCGTTGCGCCCTGCTCTCCACCGTGGCGGCGCTGACCAGTTCCTGTTCGTCGCTCGACCGGCTCAAGGACCTCGGCGAGCAGCCGAAGCTGTCTTCGATCGAGAATCCGACCACCAAGCCCGGCTACAAGCCGGTGCAGATGCCGATGCCGACGCCGCAGCCGGCGACCTACAATCCGAATTCGCTGTGGCGCAACGGCTCGCGCGCCTTCTTCAAGGACCAGCGCGCGCAGCAGGTCGGCGACATCCTCACCGTCACAGTCAACATCAACGATCAGGCGACCGTCGCCGACGAAACGCAAAGGAGCCGTAGCAGCACCGAGGATTCCGGCGTCAGCAATTTCATCGGCGCCAATACCATCGCCAATCCGTCCAAGGCGGTGCTGCCCGGCCGGCTCCTGACCGCCGACAGCACCTCGTCGAGCGACGGCAAGGGCTCGGTCAACCGCCAGGAAGCGTTGCAGACCAACATCGCCGCGGTGGTGACGCAGGTGCTGCCGAACGGCAATCTGGTGATCGAAGGCAAGCAGGAGATCAGGGTCAACTTCGAAATCCGCGAGCTGGTGGTCGCCGGCATCGTGCGGCCGGAGGACATCCAAAGCGACAACACCATCGACTCGACCAAGATCGCGCAGGCGCGCATCGCCTATGGCGGCCGCGGCCAGATCACCGACGTGCAGCAGCAGCGCTACGGCCAGCAGGTGCTGGATGTGATGTTGCCGTTCTGATGCGGAATGCTCCCCGGGGTTCGCGTTGCGCAAGCGCATCCCGACAAGCGCGGCCTCCGGCAGCTCCCCGCCGGAGGCCGCGTGTTTTTTTGTTTTGTTAAATTTGAAGCAGCACGGTTGTCAGGAAATAAGCGTCACGCCGATAGTTTGCGCGCGGGCGGCAATAGCGCCGTGCGCGCCAATTCCTCTCGCAACGTCTCGATGACGCTGTCCCAGTCGCCGAATTTCGGTTGGCGCAACAGCCGCGCGCTTGGGTACCACGGGCTGTCCTGCCGCTCGCGCAGCCAGCGGAAATCGGCGGCGAACGGCAGCAGCAGGAAAAGCGGCTTGCCCATGGCGCCGGCGAGATGGGCGACCGCGGTATCGACCGCGATCACCGCGTCGAGCGCCCCGATCGCGGCCGCGGCGTCGGCAAAATCCCGGAATTCTTCGCCGAGCCGCAGCACGTTGGCGCGGTTTTGGAGCAGCGGCGCGTCGTCGTCGCGGACTTCGTGCTGCAGGCTGACGAACGCGACATCGGTCCGGTCGATCAGCGGCAACAGTGTCTGGAGTCGAATCGAGCGGTTGAGATCATTGTCGTGCGACGGCTCGCCGGCCCAAACCAGCCCGATCAGCGGCCGCTGCCGCGGCAACCGTTCGCGGACCAGCGCCGCGTCGGCGGGGTCGGGCGCGAGATAGGGAATGTCGGCCGGGATCGTCGCCGGCGCGGTGGCGCAGGCGAGCGGCAGGCTGAGCAGCGGACAGTGGAAATCGAAGGCCGGCAATGGCTGGCGGCGCGCGACCACCGCCGCGACCCCCGGCATGCGCGAAAGTAGCCGCACCAGCGGAGGCTGGACTTCGAGAACGACGGTGGCGCCGCGTGCGGCGAGCAGCGGCGCATAGCGCACGAACTGGATGGTGTCGCCAAAGCCCTGCTCGGCGTGCAGCAGAATGGTCTTGCCCTCGAGCGGTTCGCGGCCGAGCCATAGCGGCGCCGTGAACGTGCGGCGCTGCGAGGCCAGCGCGCCGACCGCCCAGCGTGCCTCGTAGCCGCGCCAGCCGGCGGCAAAATCGCCCAGCGTCAATTGCGCGACGCTCTGCACAAATCGCGCCTGGGCAAAATTCGGACGCGCCGCAAGCGCGCTCGCCACACTCATCAGCGCTTCGTGCGGCCGGTCGAGGCGGCGCAAGGCGACGGCGCGGTTGGTCAGGAGTTGCGCATTGGCGGGTGCGCTTTGCAGCGCCCGGTCGTAGGCCGCGAGCGCGTCCGCCGGGCGATTGAGCCTGATCAAGGCGTTGCCGAGATTGCCGAGCGCGTCGAGATGACCGGGATCGGCGGCGAGCACGCGCTCGAAATCTTCCCGCGCCTCGCGCGGGCGACCAAGCTCAAGGAGCGCCACGCCGCGCCGGTTGAGAAGCTCGGCGTGGGTCGGCGCGATGCGCAGGCCCTCCTCGTAGCTGATGAGCGCCTCCTTGAAGCGCCGCAGCGAATGGAACACGAGCCCGAGGCTCGCAAAGCCATCGGCGCGCCCGAGGTCGGCCCGCAACGCCGCCTGAAACAGCGCCAGCGCCGCATCCAACCGCCCGCGCCGGTAATTGATGTCGCCGAGGCAATGCAGCGCGTCGAAATTGCCGGGATCGTGCCGCAGCAACGCGGTGCAGTGCCGCTCCGCCTGGTCGAGATCGCCCTGTTGGTGCGCGCGCAGTGCGCGTTGCAGGTGTCGCATATCCTAACGATCGGTAAACAAACATGGTAAAGGAAGGCTTAATCAGGCTCGATCCGGAGTGACTTGCGATGGAGTTCGCGCCTTCAGAGCTTCAGCAATCGGTTCGCGCGGCGGTGGAGAAGATCTGCGCGCGCTTCGGCGACGACTATTGGCTGGCGCGCGACCGCGACGGCCAATTCCCGCAAGACTTTCATGGCGCGCTGGCGGCCGACGGCTGGCTTGGCGTCTCGATCCCGGAAGCCTATGGCGGCTCCGGCCTCGGCGTCACCGAAGCCGCAATCATGATGGAGGCGATCGCCGCCTCGGGCGCCGGCTTTTCCGGCGCGTCCGCCGTGCACATGAACATCTTCGGCCTCAATCCCATCGTGGTGTTCGGCACCGACGAGCAGAAGCGCCGCATGCTGCCGCCGGTCGTTGCCGGCAAGGAAAAGACCTGCTTCGCGGTGACCGAACCGAATGCCGGTCTCGACACCACCAGGCTCGAGACCCGGGCCGAGCTGCGCGGCGACCGTTATGTCATCAACGGCGCGAAAATCTGGATCTCGACCGCACAGGTCGCCGACAAGATGCTGATCCTGGCGCGCACCACGCCGCTCGACGCCGTTCGCAAGCGCACCGCCGGGCTCAGCCTGTTCTATACCTCGCTCGACCGGCGTTTTGTCGAAGTGCGCGAGATCGAGAAGATGGGGCGCAAGGCGGTCGACTCGAACCAGATGTTCATCGACGCCCTGGAGGTCCCGATCGAGGATCGCATCGGCGAGGACGGCCGCGGCTTCGATTATATCCTTCACGGCATGAACCCGGAGCGCATCCTGGTCGGCGCCGAGGCGATCGGGCTCGGCCGTGCGGCGCTGCGCCGCGCAACGTCATACGCCAAGGACCGCGTCGTGTTCGAGCGGCCGATCGGCCGCAACCAGGCAATACAGCATCCGCTCGCGCAATGCTGGATGGAGCTCGAAGCCGCCGAGCTCATGGTCTTCAAGGCGGCCTGGCAATACGACCACGGCATCGCCTGCGGCCCGGCCGCCAATGCCGCCAAATACCTCGGCGCCGAGGCCGGCTTCAAAGCCTGCGAGACCGCGGTCATGACCCATGGCGGCTACGGCTACGCCAAGGAGTATCACGTCGAGCGCTATTTCCGCGAAAGCATGATCCCGCGCATCGCGCCGGTCACGCCGCAGCTTATCCTCTGCTTCATCGCGGAAAGAGTTTTGGGGCTGCCGCGGTCATATTGACTGTCGGCTAGCGCGGCGCGAGCTGTTCGATGCCGGTCGCGTCGATGCGGGCGAGCGCGTCGCGCACCCGGGTGCCGGCGATGATGCGGTCGGGCGCGATCTCGGCGAGCGGCACCAGAACGAAGGCGCGCTCGAACAGACGCGGGTGCGGCAGCGTCAGGGTGGCGTCCGCGACGGCCAGATCATCATAGATGATGAGGTCGATGTCGATGGTGCGCGGCCCCCAACGGCGCTCGCGGGCGCGATCGCGGCCGAGCACCCGCTCGCATTGCTGGGCGCGCGCGAGCAGCGCATGCGGCGCCAGCGAGGTCGCAACCGCGATCACCGCATTCACGAACGGCGGCTGATCGGTGACGCCCCATGGCGGGGTGCTGTAATCGCGGGAGCGCGCCGTGAGGCGCACAGCACCGTCGTCCGTCATGAGCGCAATCGCTCGATCGAAGGTCGAGCGCACGTCGTCGATATTGCCGCCGAGCGCGATGAACGCCTCGGCCATGGTCGCGATCATTGGCCGCGGTCGCGTCGCGCGCGCTCGATGATCACGCCGACATCGTCGAAGGTCGCCGCGATCGGCGCGTGCGGCTTGTGCACGGTGACGCGAATGCGGCGGACCGGCGGGCAGCGCTCGAGCACGGCGTCCGCCACCGCGCCGGCCGCGGCCTCGACCAGCCGATAGCGGCGGGCGCAGAACGCCTCGCTCACCGTGCGCACCACCAGGTCATAGGACACCGTGTGCTTGAGCTGGTCGGTGCGCGCGGCTTCGGCGAGGTCGATGTCGAGGACGAGATCGAGCATGAATGTCTGCCCGACCTTGGCCTCGTGCTGCATCACGCCATGATAGGCGTGCAGCGCGAGCCCGCTGACGAAGATCGTGTCGCTCATCGCGCCCGCCGGATCGCGGCGGCAACGGCAAGCGCCTGCACCGTCGCCGCGACATCGTGGACGCGGATGATCGCCGCGCCGTTCTCGACCGCGAGGAGATGCGCGGCGAGCGAACCGCCGAGGCGCTCCGCGGGCTCCGAGGGCACCACCGAATGGATGAAGCGCTTGCGCGACGCGCCGACCAGAAGCGGCAGACCGAAGCCGCGCCAGGCATCGAGCCGGGCAATGCAGGCGATGCTCTGTTGCGGCGTCTTGCCGAAGCCAATGCCGGGATCGAGCACGATGCGCTCGCGCGCGATGCCGGCGCGCGCCGCGATGTCGAGCGAGCGCGCGAAGAAGGCGGTGACGTCGGCGATGATGTCGATCGACGCATCGGCGGTCTCGCGATTGTGCATGATGACGACCGGCACGCCATGCTCGGCGACGACGCCCGCCATGTCGGGGTCGTGCTGCAGACCCCAGACGTCGTTGACGATGGCGGCGCCAAGCCCCAGCGCCCAGGCCGCGACCTTGGCCTTGAGCGTATCGATCGAAACCGGCACGCCAAGCGCGATGACGGCCGGTAGGATGGGCTCGAGCCGATCGCGCTCCTCGTCGAGCGGCACGGCGACCGCACCGCCGTAGGGCCGCGTCGATTCCGCGCCGATGTCGAGGATGTCGGCGCCTTCGGCGGCGAGGCGGCGTGCATGCGCGATCGCGAGTGGCGGCTCGAGAAACCGGCCGCCGTCGGAAAACGAGTCGGGCGTGACATTGAGCACGCCCATCACCAATGTCCGCTGCTGGGTCAAAAGCCGCGCCAACACGTCGCCGCCGCCGGCGCGGCCGGACACGGAAACAGTGCGATCGGTCAGGCTCATGGCGCTAGCTCGGCCCGTGCGTGTGGACCGCTCGGCTATGCTCTTGCGATGTCGCTTTGCGCGGTCGCCTGCGGTGAGTCAAGCCGCCAGGCCGTGCTGCCAAGGCACGCGGAGAAGCTCGCGGCGATCAGATCAATACCGGATCAGGTTCGGCAGCTTCCTGGCGCTCTCGATCCAGCGCTCAACGGTGCCGACCGACGGGAACAGGCGCACTTGCTTGTCCTTGGCGTCCCGCATCGCCCGAACGAGCTTTTGCGGATTGCGGTATTTGAGTTCCTTGACGGTGCGCACGCCGACGGCGCGCAACAGCTCCGAATATTCCCAACCGACGCCCTTGATGCGCATGCGGTCGGCCGACGTCACCCAGCCGAGCACGCGCTTCTCGTCGGCTCCGGTTATCTCGGCGATCTTGACCCGCTGATGGGGCGTCTTGGCGGAGCGCAACAGGCTGATGGTCGTACGAATCCCCTCCGACTTGAGAATCGCGGCCGCGTCCGGCCCGATGCCCCGGATGTCGGTAAGGGGATACGCCACACTTGCCTCCTTCCGCGCAATCTCGTCCCGACCAACCAAGCTCGTACACAAACAGACCACGCACCGGCCGAAGCAGCGGCGATGTCGCCCGATTTGCCCGCGTTCAGCGCCAACAAGGCCGCCGACGCCGCATGGCGACCGCCAGCGACTTGGCCCGCGGCCTTACGCACCAACACTTTACTCGGGGAAGCCTGGTCGAAGGCGATGGCACGTTGCCGGCCGATCCTTCCCTGACCAGGAGGTCGAGAACGGTCCGCACACCATTCCCGGCAGCCCCACGCTCGACGCCGCGCTCGGCGACGAGACGCCCAACCAACCCTTCCATGCCCCTCTCACAGCCCCGCATTTGCGGCAGTTTTCTCGTTAAGGCCATCATGTACATTCGCGTGTCACACGCAAGTCTATGTCGCGCTATCGGACGGTTTGCCGCGCGTTGCACGGCAAAGCGCGGCAATGCGTTGCAAACATGCAACGTTTGATTGGCCGTATCGGGCGAGACGCGGCAGTGGAAATGGCCGCACCCGCGCATTATAAAAATCCCTGATAACAAGGCGCGGACAAGTCTCGGCCGCGATCGGCGCCGCGGCACGCCTGTGATGAGGAAGAGTCATGACCAATCCCGATCGAGACGGGAAAATCTTCGTCGGCAAGGGTTCCGGCGACGAATTCCTGACGCTCGCGCTCGCCAACCGCCACGGCCTCGCCACCGGCGCCACCGGAACCGGCAAGACGGTGACGCTGCAGGTGCTGGCCGAAGGCTTTTCGCGCGCCGGCGTCCCGGTGTTCGCCGCCGACATCAAGGGCGATCTCTCCGGGATCGCCGCGCCCGGTACGGCGAAGCCCGAATTCGTCAAGCGCGCCAAGGATATGGGCTTTGCCTATGAGCCCGATGCGTTCCCGGTGATTTTCTGGGACCTGTTCGGCGTCCAGGGCCATCCGATCCGCGCCACCGTGTTCGAGATGGGGCCGCTGCTCGTTTCGCGCATGCTCAGTCTCAACGAGGTGCAGGAAGGCATCATCAATATCGCGTTCCGTTTCGCCGACGACGATCCTGAATTGAAGGCCGCCGACGGCAGCGGGCTCGTCGATCTCAAGGATCTGCGCGAGCTCTTGGCGTACCTGTCCAAGAACTCCAAGGAGATCAGCGGCCGCTATGGCAACGTGGCCGTCACGGCGGTCGGTGCCGTGCAGCGCCAGCTCCTGGTGCTGGAGAACCAGGGCGGCACCAAATTCTTCGGCGAGCCGGCGCTGTCGATCGCCGACCTGATGAAGACCGACCCCAAGACCGGGCGCGGCTACATCAATGTGCTGGCCGCCGACAAGCTGATGACGAGCCCGCTCCTCTACGCCACCTTCCTGCTGTGGCTGCTTTCCGACCTGTTCGAGAAGCTGCCTGAGGTCGGCGACCCCGACAAGCCGAAGCTGGTGTTCTTCTTCGACGAGGCGCACCTGCTCTTCGCAGACGCGCCCAAGGAGCTGCTCGATCGGATCGAGCAGGTGGTGCGGCTCGTTCGCTCCAAGGGGGTGGGCGTCTATTTCGTCACCCAGAACCCGGTTGACGTGCCGGACAAGGTTCTGGCGCAGCTCGGCAATCGCGTGCAGCACGCGCTGCGCGCGTTCACGCCGAAGGATCAAAAGGCCATCAAGGCCGCCGCGGATACGTTCCGGCCAAATCCGAAGCTCGACACCGGAGCGGTCATCACTCAGCTCGGCAAGGGCGAGGCCCTGGTTTCCTTCCTTGAAGGCGGCGGCACGCCCTCGATGGTCGACCGCACCATGATCCGCCCGCCGTCGGCGCGGATCGGGCCGGTGACGCCGGAAGAGCGCGCCGCCGTGATCGCCGCGAGCCCGCTCAAAGGCAAGTACGACACCACCATCGATCCGCAATCGTGCTTCGAGATTTTGCAGAAGCGCCTGCAGGATGGCGGCGCGCTGCCGCCGGCCGCAGGCACACCCGGCGCCCCCGCGAGTCCCGGAGCGGCCGCGGCCGAGGGCGGCGTCTTCCATCGCATCGGCAATTTCTTCCGCAACACCTTTGGCATCGGCCGGCCGCACGGCCAGGTCCTGACGACCGCGCAGCAGGTTGCCCGCAATGTCGCGCGCGCCGTGACTGCCGGCGTCGCCACGCAGGTCGCCGCCGAACTCGCCAGGAAAAGCGGCAGCAAGACCGCCGGCACGATCGGCAAGGCGGTACTGCGCGGCGCACTCGGCGGCGTAATGAAACGGTGACACCATGACAGCATCCCAAGCATTGCCAGCAGTCCTCGACCGGATCGACCGGGATCTCGACGCCAGCCTCGAGCGGCTGTTCGCGCTCTTGCGCATCCAGTCGGTATCGACCGACCCGGCCTATGCGCCGGCGTGCCGCACCGCCGCCGAGTATGTCGCCGCCGACCTGCGTGGCCTCGGCTTCGAAGCGAGCGTGCGCCCGACCGCCGGCCACCCTGTCGTCATTGGCAAAAGCGGCAACGGCCAAGCGAACGGCAAAGCCGACGGGCAGGCGCCGCGCGTCCTGTTCTACGGCCATTACGATGTGCAGCCGGTCGATCCGCTCGATCTGTGGAAGACGCCGCCGTTCGAACCGCGCATCGAGACGCTCGCTGGCGGGCGCAAGATCATAGTCGCGCGCGGCGCCTGCGACGACAAGGGCCAGGCCATGACCTTCGTCGAGGCCTGTCGGGCCTTCAAGGCGGTGACCGGCAAGCTGCCGCTCGACATCACCATGTTGATCGAAGGCGAAGAAGAGTGCGGCTCAAAACACCTGTTCGGCTTCGTTCGCGACAACGCCCAGGAGCTGCGGCGCGATCTCGCGCTGGTTTGCGACACCGGCATGTGGGATGCGCAGACGCCGTCGATCACGACATCGCTGCGCGGGCTCGTCTACGAGGAGGTTAGGCTCACCTGCGCCGACCGCGACCTGCATTCCGGGCTGTTCGGCGGCGCGGCGCGCAATCCGATCCACGTGCTCGCCGACGTCCTTGCCGCGACGCACACGCCGGAAGGCGCGGTCGCCATCCCGGGATTTTACGAGGGCGTCCACGAATTGCCGGCCGACATCAAGGCCGATCTGGCCGGGCTCGGGCTCACGCCGGAGAAATTTCTCGGCCCGATCGGGCTCAAGTATCCGGCCGGCGAAAAGGATCGCATGCTGATCGAGCAAATCTCGACGCGGCCGACCGCCGAGGTCAACGGCATCCTCGGCGGCTATACCGGCGAAGGCGCCAAGACCGTCATTCCCGGCAAGGCGATGGCCAAGGTGTCGTTCCGCCTCGTCGGCGCCCAGGACCCGGAGAAGATCCGCACCGCCTTCCGCGACTTCGTACGCGCGCGGCTGCCGGCCGACTGCACGGTCGAGTTCGGCAATTTCTCCGGTGCACCGGCCTTCGACGTGGCGTTCGACAACCCCGCACTCGCCAAGGCGCGAACCGCGCTCGCCGAGGAGTGGGGCAAAAAGGCAGTGACGATCGGCGCCGGCGGTTCGATCCCCATCGTCGCCGATTTCAAGACCGTGCTCGGTATGGATACGCTGATGGTCGGCTTCGCGCTCGACGACGACCGCGTGCATTCGCCCAACGAGAAATTCGACCTGAAATGCTTCCACAAGGGCATGCGCAGCTGGGCGCGCATCCTGGCGGCGCTGGCCGGGTAGGTCGGGCAAAGGCGCAACACGCGCCCAGCCCGCGCCGGCTGGGTTAGCGGCTTAGAATGCGCGATCGCCGCGCACGACGTGGCGGCGCAGCATGCGGCGCTCCTTGTCGCTGAAGTCGGTGCGCGCGTGCAGCGTGCAGCGGTTGTCCCACAACACCAGGTCGCCGACGCGCCATTGGTGCGCGTAGATGAATTGATCCTGCTCCATATGGTCGAACAGCCGATCGAGCAGCGCGCTGCCGTCATCATCCGTCATGCCCTCGACGGTCCACGTCATCAGCCGGTTGACATACAGCGCCTTGCGGCGCGTGTCGGGATGGGTGCGCACGATTGGCTGGGCAAAGTGCGGGTGGGCGGAAAAGTCGAGCTTGGCGCGGTTAACGCCGCGCGTGGTCGAGTCGTAGATGTAGGCGTTGAGCGCCTTCTTGCCGTCGACGCGCGCCTTGATGTCGGCCGGCAGCGTCTCGTAGGCCTTGTACATGTTGAGGAACAGCGTATCGCCGCCCTGCCCGGGTATCTCGATGGCGTAGAGGAAGGTGCCGTTGGCCGGTTTTTCCAGATAGCACTGGTCGGAATGGAAGTGCATTTCGCCGTCCGGCAGCGAGCCGATCAGCTTGCCGTTTTCGCGGATGTTCGAAACCAGCATCGTCACTTCGGGATGTTTGATGTGCGCGGCTTCGTTGCGCGCCTCGGCCGGCCGGGTGCGCTCCTGCAGGCCGCCGAAATGCCGCGCGAAACGGATCTGCTCGTCCTCCGACAGCGACTGGTTCCGAAAAAGCAGCACGAGATGCCGATGCCAGGCATCGAGCATGGCGGCGACCGTCTCGGCCGGCAATTCCTGGCGCAGATCGACACCGACGATCTCGGCGCCCAGCGCCGGCGACAACGGCCTCACGACGAGCGAAGTTTGTTCCGCAGCAAGCGACATGGCGTCTCCTGTTTTTTCTGCTTTTCGCGGCCAGTAGCGTAGTCATCGCGGGGACGTCGCCCCTGTGGGCCGACGCGCGTCCGCTTGGTTCCATGGCGAACGATACCGCCTGTCGATCGGCCCGACAATCGCTACGCGCAGGCAGCGGCGCGGATCGGCCGCCCATTTGATCGGCGCATGACGGTCCCCATATAGGCTTCGGAAAGCCTTCGGAGATGTCATGTCAAAGCCGCTGGTCGTGTCGATCCCTCATCGCCTGGGCAAGGATGAGGCGGTTCGCCGCCTGCAATCCGGCCTCGGCAACGTGCGCAGCAGCTATGGCCATATGTTCACCGTGCAGGAGGAGGTTTGGACCGGCAACCACCTGCAGTTCCGCGTCGCCGCCCTCGCTCAGTCGGTGAGCGGCAGCCTGGACGTCACCGACGACGCCGTGAACCTTCAAATCGTGCTGCCGTGGCTGCTGGCGAAGATCGCCGAGAGCATACAGCCGCTGATCCGCAAGGAAGGCGCCTTGCTGCTGGAAAAGAAATAGCAGCGCGGCGATGCTTGGCTCGGCGATCTTTGGCGCGGCCGGCTGAGAACGCGTCGCCGCTAATTCTTCTGCTGGCGCACCACCAGGACCGAACAGGTGGCATAGCGCACGACGTGGCCGGCATTGGAACCGAGGAAATAGGTGCGCATGCCGGTGCGGTGCGAGCTCATGACGATGAGGTCGGCCTTCATCGCCTTGGCTTCGTCGAGGATTTCACGGTCCACGCCGCCTTGCCGCACCACCGTCGAAACCTTCTGCGCTCCGAGATCGGTTTCCTTGGCGACGATCCCGATCGCTTCCTCGGCGGAGGCGCGTTGCTGTGCTTCGAAATCGGGCGGCACGTATTCGGCGAGCATCACCGGCGTCATCGGCAGCACGTTGACCAGGCGGACCGCGCCGCCCGACTCCTTAGCCATCATCACCGCGGTCTCGATCGCGGGCTTGGCGAGCTCGACGTCGGAGAGATCGATCGGCACCAGGATTCGTCGGTACATGGCCGCCCTCCTACTCCGTCGCCGCCGCGATCAGGCGCGGACTGACAAAACGCTCCAGCCGGCCGGCTTGCGGATGCAGCAGCGACCAGTCGTCGAAAGGAAGATCGATGACGACAAGGCCCGCAGTCGGCAATTTTTCGGTCACGCGCTCGCGCGCCTCGACGTCGCCGCAGGCGATCAATTGCACCGCGACATCGTGCAGGCCCGGATTGTGGCCGACGACGAGGAGCGAGTGCGCCGCCCGCGTTCCGCCGATCACTTCGGCAAGCTTTTCGGCGCTGGCGTTGTAGATGCGCTCGTCGTTCGCGGCCTGCGGCTTTTTGGCGAAAGCCGGGGCGAGCAGGTCCCAGGTCTCCTGGGCGCGCCGCGCCGGGGAAACGACGGCGAGGTCCGGAATGAGGCCGTGGCGCGCCATATAGGCGCCGATCGCCGGCGCATCGGCGCGGCCGCGCTTGGTGAGCTTGCGGTCGCGGTCGCGTTCACCGGGCCCAGGGCGCTCGGTCTTGGCGTGGCGCAGCAGCATGAGGCGACGCATGCGGCAATGTCGCTTTCTTGACGCCGCGAGTCTAGCATGCCGCGGGCCGGGGATGCCGCACGACACGGTCATGAACGCACGGTCATGAGCATAACGGATACCGTCACCTATGGCGAAAGCTGGTACGCGGCGACCATGGTGGTCGCGCCGCGCCGGCCGCCGCTGAGCGTCGATCTCGATGTCGATGTCTGCGTGATCGGCGGCGGCCTTGCGGGTCTCACCGCGGCGCGCGAGATCGCCCGGTCGGGGTGGTCCGTCGTGCTGCTCGAGGCCGGCCGCATCGCCGGCAGCGCCTCGGGCCGCAATACCGGTTTCGTGCTGCCGGGCTTTGCCGCCGAGGCCGACAGCCTCATTGCCCGCGTCGGCTTCGAGCGGACCAAGGATCTGTGGTCGCTGTCGCAGGCCGGGCTCGATTACGTGCGCGACACCATCCGCACCGAGGCGATGGCCGGCATCGATCCGCACGACGGCTGGCTTTACGTCTCCAAGGTCGACAATGGCGACGACTTCCTCCACCTGGTCCAGGAGCTTGGCGAACTCGGCTGCGACATCGAAGGCTGGCCGACCAAGCGCGTGCGCGCGGTGCTGCGCAGCGAGCGCTACTTTCACGCCATCCACTACCTGCGGGCGTTCACCATCCATCCGCTCAATTATGCGCTCGGCCTCGCTGCCGCCGCCGAGCGCGAGGGCGCCCGCATCTTCGAGAATACGCCGGCCTTGTCGATCGATCCGGCCGGGGTGCGCAAGCGCATCGTCACGCCCGGCGCGCGGCTGCGCGCCAATCACGTCGTGCTTTGCGCCAATGTGCAGATCGGCAAGCTGATACCGCGGGTCGGATCGACGCTCATTCCGATCACCACCTACGTGATCACGACCGCTCCGCTCGGCGCGGCTCTCGCCGAAGCGGTCGGCTTTCGCGGCGCCGTCAGCGATACCGACCTTGCCGACAATCACTACCGCATCGTCGGCGGCGACCGCCTGATGTGGTCGGGCCGCGCCACGACCTGGGCGCGAAATCCGCTGCACTACATGAACGCGCTGCGGGCCGACATCAAAGAGACCTACCCGCAGCTCGGCGACGTGGCGGCCGACTACGCCTGGTCCGGCACGCTGGGCAACACCGTGCATCGGATGCCGCAGATCGGCGAACTCGGTCCCGGCGTCTGGCTCGCCAGCGGCTTCGGCGGCCACGGCCTCAACACCACCGCCATGGCCGGCAACCTGATCGCCCGGGCGATCGTCGCAGGCGACGAGACGTTTCGACAATTCACGCCGTTCGAGCTCGTCTGGGCGGGCGGCATCGGTGGCCGCGCCGCCGTGCAGGGGCATATCTGGATCAAGCGGCTGCGCGACGCCATCGCCGAACGCCGCGCCCGGGCCCGCGAGGTCGCGCTGCGCCAGTCGCGCGAGGCGGCCCTGGAGGCCCAGGCCGCGGAGGCGCTCATGTCCGCGGCGAAGCCGGACGCCGGAGGAACGCCGGCGAGCCATCCAGCGCCGGCACCACAGGCTTACAAGAGCAGGCGCGACTCCATCATCCCGCCGCCTCCCCTCATGGACGAAGCGGAACAGGTGGACCCAGCGCAGGATGTCACCTCGACCAACCGCTGACCCCGCGGCGGCCGCCTGAGGGCGCTCCTCCTCGCGCGATTGCACGCGAAAAGGACCGAACAAATTAGCAACAGTCAAAGATTTTAGACACTTCCTTCAGCGCTTTGCGCTTTTCCTTGCCGATTGATTTTGCTTTAGGATTGGCCCGGGGACTTCGGGCGCGGGGGGCGCTGCGGTCATGTCGTTGTTCGGCCGATGCTTGTTCATCGCGGTGCTGATCGGTGCGCCGCCCGGCATCGCCGCGGCGGCCGATCTGCCGCCAGCACCGCTCCCTCCGGCTCCCACGGCGCCAGCCGCCTACATGCCGGATGCGCCGGACTGGATCGTCACGATCGGGTTAGAACCGCGCATCATCCCGGCGTGGCCGGGGGCGCCGGAGAGCAAGTTCGGCTGGACGGCGCTGCCGCTGTTCGACATTCGCAAGGCCGGCACACCGCCCAACTTTTTCGCACCGCGCGACAGCTTGAGTTTTCCGGTCGTCGATCTGCCGCAGTTCAAGGTTGGTCCCGCGATCCGGCTCGTTTGGGAGCGCAAGGCGTCGGACTATATGGCGCTCACTGGGCTCGCCAACGTCAACTACGCGATCCAGGCCGGCGGCTTCGCCGAGTTCTGGGCGGTGCCGTGGCTGCGGTTGCGCGGCGAGCTGCGCCAGGGCGTCGGCGGCGAAACCGGCCTCACCGGCGACGTCTTCCTGGATGCCGTGGTGCCGCTCGGCCAGTTCAGGCTGTCCGGCGGCCCGCGGCTCACGCTGCAGACCGCCGCGGCGGTCAGTCCCTATTTCAGCATCACCGCGGCGCAGGCGGCCGCCGCCAATCTCACGGGGTTTGCGCCGCTGACCGCCTACAATGCGGGCGGCGGTCTTTACTCCTACGGCGCCGGCGCGCAGGCGGAATATTTCTGGAGCCCGCAATGGGCGACCCATGTTTTCGCCGAATATGAACGGCTGACCGGCGACGCCGCCAATTCCCCGCTGGTGATCCAGCGCGGTTCGCCGAACCAGTTCACCTTCGGGGCGGGCGCCACCTACTCGTTCACGATGCATCCGTTCTGGTGAACGGCAGCCGTCAGATCCGCTCGAAATGAATTTCGTCGGCAAGCGCCGTCCACTTGGCGATGTCGTCGGCGAGCCGCTGGCGAAATTGTTCCGGACTTGACGGTGCGGGCGCGTTGCCGAACGCTTGCAGCCGCTCGATCATCGCCGGCTCCTTGAGCATGCGGACCACCTCGGTATTGAGACGGTCGCGGATCGGCGCCGGCAGGCCGGCCGGCGCGATCAGGCCCTGCCAGGCCCTCACGTCGAAGCCGGGAACGCCGCTTTCGGCAACGGTCGGCGTATCCGGCAAGGCGAAATAGCGGCTGGCGCTGGAAACGGCGAGCGCGCGCAGTTTGCCGCTGCGGACGAACTCGATCAGGCTCGCCGGCGGATCCATCATGAAATCGAGGCGGCCGCCGACCAGCTCCATGGTCGCCGGCGCGCTGCCGCGATACGGTACATGCAGCACCTTGATCTTGCTCTCGAGCGCGAACAGCTCGACGGCGAGATGCGGGCCCGAGCCGGTGCCCGGCGTACCGTAGAGGAGCGGCGCCGTGCGCGAGCGCGCGGTGCTGATCAGTCCGGCGACGCTGTCGATGCCGCTCTGCGCGTTCACCACCATGACGTACGCGTATTCCGAGACGAGCGAGATCATGGTGAAGTCGTCGATCGAGTGGTACGGCAGCTTGGCGAAGGTCGCCGCCGCGGTGGCGTGCCCGGACGGGATGACCATGAGCGTGTAGCCGTCGGGCGCGGCGCGCGCGACCAGCGTCGCCGCGGTCGTGCCGGAGGCGCCGGTGCGGCTTTCGACGATGACCGATTGGCCGAGCGCCTTGGCGAGGCCGTCGGCAATGAGGCGCGCCACGACGTCGGAGGGTCCGCCCGGCGGAAAGCCGTGAACGATGGTGATGGTGCGCGACGGCCAGTCCGTCTCCGCGCGCGCCTTGTTGACGGCGAGGCCCGCAACAGCGCCGAGGACGGCGCGGCGCGTGAGTTTTCCGGTCATGGCGTTGCCTCTTGGTGCAGCCCGCCTGGAGCGTCGGCAAAATCCGGGGCGGGCGCTTGCGCCGGTCGATCGTTCCCGGATTGCACTGCGCAATCCGGGCTGCATCCGGTCCTCAGCGTCTGTCTCGCCTCAGCGTCCGTCTCGCCTCGCCATGAACGCCAGCCGCTCGAACAGGTGAACATCCTGCTCGTTCTTGATGAGCGCGCCGTGCAGCGGCGGAATGAGCCGCTTCGGGTCGCGCTCGCGCAGCGTCTCGACGGAGATGTCCTCGATCATCAGGAGCTTGAGCCAGTCGAGCAGTTCCGAGGTCGAAGGCTTCTTCTTCATGCCCGGCACGTCGCGGATCTCATAGAACAGTTTCAGCGCCTCCGCGACCAGGCGATGCTTGATGGCCGGGAAGTGCACCTCGACGATGGCGCGCATGGTGTCGGGATCGGGAAAGCGGATGTAGTGGAAGAAGCACCGGCGCAGGAACGCGTCCGGCAATTCCTTCTCGTTGTTGGAGGTGATGACCATGATCGGCCGGCGCCGGGCATGGACGGTTTCGCCGGTCTCATAGACGAAGAACTCCATGCGATCGAGCTCTTGGAGCAGATCGTTCGGAAACTCGATGTCGGCCTTGTCGATCTCGTCGATCAGCAGCACCGGGCGCTCGTCGGCGACGAAGGCCTCCCACAGCTTGCCGCGCTTGATGTAGTTGCGGATGTCCTTGACGCGCGCGTCGCCCAATTGGCTGTCGCGCAGCCGCGTCACCGCGTCGTATTCGTAGAGCCCCTGCAGCGCCTTGGTGGTCGACTTGACGTGCCACTCGATCAGCGGGGCGCCGAGCGCCTTGGCGATCTCGACCGCCAGCACGGTCTTGCCGGTGCCCGGCTCGCCCTTGACCAGCAGCGGCCGCTCCAGGGCGATCGCGGCGTTGACCGCGATCTTGAGGTCGTCGGTGGCGACGTAGGCTTTGGTGCCTTCAAAACGCATGGCGATCCATTCTTCTTGCCCCGGCAAATCTAAGCACGCCGAACCTCTCGCTCACAAGGCGCGGCGGCCGGCGCTCGGAGGCCGCGGCTGTCGCGAAGAGGTTAGACGACCCGGCAAGATTTGCCGCCGAGCCGGCAGATCCGTACCAGAGCGCGCGCCGGGCATTCCCACAAGCAATTGAATTATCTAGCCGAATGCCATGGCACGAGGCTTGCTGCGAGTTGCACCGGCAATAGACCGCCACGCGCGGCCCGTCGCTTCGTCGAGTTGAGGATCGAGTTGGAGATCAGTCATGGGTATCTTCGATGCATTGACTACCGCGGTGTCCGGCCTGCAAGCACAGTCGTTCGCACTGCAGAACATTTCAGGCAACATCGCCAACTCACAGACCGTCGGCTACAAGGAGACCGACACCGCCTTCCAGGATCTCGTCTCCCAGGCGGCTCTTGGCGAGCAGACATCGGGCGGGGTGTTCGCCGGTTCGGTCGCCACCAACTCGGTGCAAGGCACGATCCAGAGCGAATCGGTTGCCACCAACATGGCAATCGACGGCGACGGCTGGTTCGTGGTGGCGAAGCCGGCAGGGTCGTCGGGCAACCAGCCGCAATTCAACGACGTCAACTATTACACGCGTCGCGGCGATTTCCAGACCGACCAGGACGGTTATCTGGTCAACGGCGCCGGCTACTATCTCATGGGCATTCCGGTCAGTCCGTCCACCGGACTTCCCGAAGGCAGCGTTCCGCAGGTGCTGCAGTTCAACAATAATTTCCTCCCGGCGCAGGCGACGACTGACATCGATTATCAGGCCAATCTGCCGAGCTCGCCGGCGGCTACCTACAACGCTGGCGACTTCACGGTGAACCCGCTCGATACCGGCAGCGGCGGCACCGGTACCGTGGTTGGCAACGACGCGCAGAATTTCACCAACGATTCGTTCGACGGCGGTTCCGCCACCGCCTACGATGCCGAGGGCAATGCGGTCAACGTCCAGTTCCGCTGGATGCAAACCGCCAGCTCTTCCAGCGGCAATACCTGGCAGCTGTTCTATCAGTCGAATTCGAGCGCAACCGGCACCCAGGTCGGCTGGCAGAACACCAACACAGCGTTCACGTTCAACACCAGCGGTCAGCTGACTTCGCCGGTTTCTCCCGCGAGCGTGAACCTGTCAAACCTGACCGTAAATGGCGATGCGGTCGGTAACGTCACGATGAACTTCGGCAGCGGCCTGACCCAGTTCGCTTCCTCGAGCGGCAACGTGCAGGTCAATGGCCTGACGCAGAACGGCTTCACGGCCGGCGAAATGCAATCGCTGTCGGTCGACAACCAGGGCCAGGTGGTCGGCTCGTTCTCGAACGGCCAAACCATCCCGCTGGCCGACGTCACGCTGGCGACGTTCAACGGCCAGGATTCGCTTGAGCCGCTCAACGGCGAGGCCTACTCGGCGACGCCGGAATCTGGCGACCCGATCTATTCGGCGACCGGCACCGTGGTCGGCAGCTCGCTCGAGGCCTCGAACGTCGACATCGCGACCCAGTTCAGCCAGTTGATCGTGGCGCAGCAGGCCTATTCGGCCAATGCCCGGGTCATGACGACCGCCAACCAGATGATCCAGAGTCTGCTCACGGTCATTCAGTGAGGAACGGCGCCGCTTCGCTCTTCGGGGATGAGCCGCGCCAACGGCACGTGTCATGAGCCTGTCCCAGGCATTGTCCGCGGCGCTGGCGGGCGTGACGGTCACCCAGCAGGGTCTCTCCGTCATCGCCGGCAACGTGGCGAACGCCAACACCGCCGGCTACATCGACGAGAGCGTCAATCAGATCGAGGTCGCCCCCGAGACCGTCACCGGGTCGAGCGTCGAAGCTACCAGCATCAATCGCAATCTCAATACGCTGCTGCAGAGCCAGCTCTGGACCGAGAGTTCCGGCGCGTCCTACGCGGACATGGCCTCGCAGCTCTATCAGCAGCTCCAGCCGATCTACGGCACGCCGGGATCTTCGACTTCGTTCGACGCGATCTACAATAATTTCACCAGCGCCCTGCAATCGCTGTCGGCCAGTCCGAGCTCGTATTCGGCGCAAACCGGCGTGCTCGATGCCGCGCAAACGCTCGCGCAAAATCTCAACGGGATGACGACGAACATCCAGCAGCTGCGCAGCCAAGCCGAGCAAGGCATCGCCAACGACGTGCAAACGGCCAATACCGCCCTGCAGCAGATCGCCCAGATCAACGTCCAGCTCGAAGCGGCCACGCCCGACACCTCCACGGCGATGCTGGAGGACCAGCGCGACCAGGACATCACGCAGCTTTCGCAGCTGATGAACGTGCGCGTGGTGCAGAATTCCAACAACCAGGTTTCGCTGTTTACCGGCACCGGCCAGCAGCTCGTCGCCAGCGGCCAGGCCGGCCAGCTCAACTTCGGCAATGCCGGAACGCTGACGGCGAACGCGCAGTGGAGCGCCAACCCGAGCCAGGACGGCGCCGGCACGATTACGCTGGTGTCGCCGTCGGGGTCGACGACCGACCTGGTCGCCACCAAAGCCATTCAGTCGGGCGAGATCGCCGCCTACCTGCAGATGCGCGACACCGTCCTGCCGCAGGCGCAGAACCAGCTCGACGAACTCGCCAACCAGATGTCGCAGGCGCTGTCGAACCAGACCACGAGCGGCACCGCGGTAACGTCCGGCAGCCAGTCCGGCTATGGCGTCAACGTCGGCCCGCTCTCCGCCGGCAACTCGGTGCAGCTCACCTATACGGACAGCGGCAATGTGCAGCACACGATCACGGTCGTGGCGCTCGGCCCGGGGGGCACGCTGCCGCTGCAGACTTCGCCGTCGAACCCGAACAACCAGGTGATCGGCGTCAATTTTGCCGGCGGGATGAGCTCGGTCGTTTCGCAGCTCAATGCGGCGTTCGGCACCAATCTGCAGTTCTCCAATCCGTCGGGCACCACCCTGCAGGTGCTCAACGCCAGCGCCACCACCAATGTCGTCAATTCGCTGTCGGCGACCTCGACCGTGACGTCGCTGACGAGCGGCAGCCCGCAGCTGCCGTTGTTTCTCGACGGCACCACGCCGATCACCGGGGCGCTCACCGCCAGCGGATCGGAGACCACCGGCCTCGCCGGGCGCATCACCGTCAATCCGGCGCTCGTCGCCACGCCCTCGAGCCTCGTCGCCTACTCCGCGACCACCGCCGCCGCCGATCCGACGCGTCCGAACTTCATGGTCAACCAGATGACCACCGCCGCGCTGACCTATTCGTCGAGCACGGGGATCGGCAGCGCGAGCGCGCCCTTCAGCGGCACGCTGACGGACTATCTGAGCGCGGTCGCCAGCCAGCAGAGCCAGGCGACGAACGCGGCGACCAATCTGCAGCAGGGCCAGGACACCGTGCTGAGCGCCTTGCAACAGCGCTTCAACGATCAGTCCGGCGTCAACATCGATACCGAGATGTCGAACCTCATCGCGCTGCAAAACGCCTATGGCGCCAATGCGCGGGTGATGACGACGATCCAGCAGATGATGGCGACGCTGCTGCAGGCGGGAACATGAGCATAACCGGCCCCGGATCGATCACCGCCGCCAACATATTGGCGGTGAACAATATGAACAACCAGCTCAACACGCTCAGCGAGGAGCTGGGCAGCGGGCAGATGGCGCAGACCTATTCGGGCCTCGGCTCGCAAGCCGGCCTGACGCTGGCGCTCAACGCGCAGCTTTCGGCGATCAACGGCTACAGCAGCACCGCCGCCACCGTCGGCACCACGCTGAGCATCGCCCAGTCGGATCTCACTGCGCTCGGCAGCGCCGGGAATTCGGTCGAACAGTCGGTGAGCGATCAAGGTGCGTTCGCGCTCAACAGCAACGGGCAGACGACGACGCAGCAATCGGCCGAGTCTCAGCTCGATCAAATCCTGTCGCTGCTCAACACCCAGGTCGGCAACAATTACATCTTCTCCGGCAGCGCGGTGAACCAGCCGTCGGTCGCCAGCACCAATGAGATCCTCAACGGCAACGGCGCCCAGGCCGGCCTGACCCAGGTGATCGCGGAACGCGCCCAGGCCGATCTCGGCGCCAATGGGCTCGGCCGGCTGGTCATTCCGCCGGTGTCGGGCTCGACCGTTTCGATCGGCGAGGACGTCGCGGGCTCGCCGTTCGGCTTCAAGCTCGCTGGCGTAAGCTCGAGCCTGACCGGCGCGACGGTCACCGGCCCGAGCGGCTCGCCGGCCTCGATCTCGGTCGATCTCGGCGCCAATCCGAATGACGGCGATTCGATCCAGTTCAGCCTCAACCTGCCCGACGGCACCAGCCAGACCATCACGCTGCAGGCGACCACGGCTTCGCCGCCGGGCGCCAATCAGTTCACCATCGGCGCCAACGCCACGGCGACCGCGACCAATCTACAGGCCGCGCTGACCACGGCGGTCGGCAATCTGGCGCAGACCGCCCTGCCCTCCGCCTCCGCCGTCGCCGCCGCCAACGATTTCTTCGGCTCGAACCCGCCGTTGCGCGTCGGCGGCTCGTCGCCGTTCTATGCCGCGACCCAGCTCGTCAACGGCACGGCGGCCAATACGGTGTTCTGGTACACCGGCGAATCCGGCAGCACGCCGGCGCGCCAAACCGCCACCGCGCAGGTCGGGCCCTCGATGTCCATCGCCTACGGCATGCGCGCCAACGAGCAGGCCATCAGCAGCCTCGTCGCCAACGTGGCGGTGCTGGCCGCGACCACCTATTCGGCAAGCAATCCGAATGCGCAGGCAAGCTACCAGGCGCTCAGCCAGAAGGTCGCCGGGAATTTGAGCACTCAATCCGGCGTGCAGTCGATCAGCGACATCGAGGCTGACCTTGCCAACGCGCAGACCACCGTGAGCGATGCCACCAACCTGAACACGCAGACGACGACCACGCTGAGCGGCATGCTGCAGGGCATCGACGGCGTCAACCAGGATCAGATCGGCGAGCAGATTCTGAATTTGCAGAACAGCCTGTCGGCCTCGCTGTCGGTCACCGCCCGGCTCGCGCAGTTGAGCTTGGTCAACTATCTGGCGCCTTCAAGCGGGTGATGAGCGGCCGTCGTTGCGGGCCGTCACGAAAGCGGCGAGCCCGCCATCCATGATCGGGCACGCACGGCGCTGGACATGCGCCGTCCGTGGTTTCGGACTGTGGACTGCGCGCCGCTCTCGGCCCCGGAATGACGATCAGGCGTTGCCGCTGAGCCCGGCGGCGATGCCGCGATTGATCTTGATGATCGACTTCAGATGGTTCGGCTGCGGCTTGGTCATCAGCGCGAAGGTCTCGCCCATGACCAACATGCCGAGCTTGGTGAGGTTGCGGCGGACCGGAACCGGCAGCTTGTTGTCGTCCCTCACCACGGCGTCGATGAAGACGGTCCAGAGCCGTCGATTATACATCAGGGCGTCGTCAAGGCCGGACCGCTTGCTGCCCCAGGAATCGTGCACCGCCTGCAATTTGGCGGCGGCCTCCAACAGCAGGCTCGCCTCCAATTCGCGTGGGGGCGCTGTCTCCTTGGCGACTTTTGCGTAGGCCTTGCTGGCGTGGTTCATATTTTGAAGTTCCTCTTCGAAGGCAATCAGCTTGCGCGTTTCCTTTAAGGCTTTATACAGTTCGCCTGTTAAGATTCGATTATTAATGCTGTCGATAAACGGCCGTGTGCTCGGCGCGGCCTCGATCATTTCACGCGCCAGGCGGAAGTACAGCGCCGTGTGGTCCTGCGGCCGCTGCGACGTGTACATGAGCTGGATCGCCAGATAGATGCGCTTGGCCGGGCTGTTGGCTCGGCCTGGCGTCATGATGTCCTTCTCGCGCAGGATCGGAACCGCGCCTTCGATCGAAAGGCGCGTACGCTGACCGTGGTTGGTCACGATGCAATCGCCGAGGATGATGCGCTCATTCGGCTTGAGCTCGATCTTCAGTGCCACGTCGAAGTCCTTTGCCCTGCGCTCCATGCTTGCGGCTTCACGCCCCGCGAGCACCGGTCGCTGTTCGCCAAGAACAAAAGCGGCGGGGCTTGCACCCCGCCGCCTTCGCCGTAAGCCTGCACCAGAAGGAACTTAGCCGAACAGCTTGAGCACCGATTGATTCGCCTGGTTGGCGATCGACAGTGCCGAGATTTCCAATTGCTGCTGGGTCTGCTCGGTGAGCAGGTTGGCGCTTTCCTGGTTCTGGTCCGCAGTCACCAGGTTGGCGGAGCCGGTCTGCAGCGTATTGATCATGTTCGTCTCGAACGACTGACGGGTCGAGATGGTCGACGAGTTGGTGCCGAACGTCTCGGTCTGGCTTTGCACGTTGGTGATCGCGGCGTTGAGGCTCGAGACCGTGCTGGTCAGAGCGGTGTTGGACTGGAAGGACGTCGCCCCCGAGCCGCTGATCGACGACAGCCCGAGCCCTGTGGCGTTGAAGTTGACGCCCGTGATGGTCAGCGAGCTCGTCCCGGTCGGGTTGAAGTTGATGACGAGATTGTTGCTGCCGAGCAGGTTCACGCCGTTGTAGCCGGAATCCGATGCCAGCTGATTGATCTGCGTCAGCAGCCCATTATACGTGCTTTGCAGCGTGGTCCGCGTGGCGCTCGAGCCGATGGCGACGTTGTTGCCACTTGCGGAAGCGGTCAGGCCCAGGGCTTCGGAGGTTGTGTTGTCCACGACCGTGAAGCCGGTCGGTGCCGAATTGGAGGTGAGGACCAGTTCGCCGCCGCTGCCGTTGTCGGTCGCGGTCACTGCGCCGGTGCTGCCAAGGCCGGTTGTGTTGTTGATGTTGCTCTCGATCGTGCTCAGAGTCGAGCTCGCGGCAACCGCAACGCTGTAGGTCGTTGAACCCACCGCGATCAAAAGCGTGCCGGAGGAGGCGGGAAGCAAGCTGCCGCTGGTGGCGAGGCTGACGCTGCCGGTCGTCGCGGCCGCGGTCGTCCAGCTGGCGGATTGGGCCTGCTGCGCCGTCGACAGCGCCTGTTGGAGCAGGCTGGTCAGCCCGGTGAGGCCATTGGTGGCCGCGTCGATGGTCTGCAAGCCCTGGCCAATCTGATCGAGCAAGGAGCTCAGCGAGTTGGCGGTGTTGGTCAGGTTCTGCGACGTGAAATACGCGCTCGGGTTGTCGGCTGCGCTGTTGACCTTCTTGCCGGTCGAGAGCGCTTCCTGCGTGGAGGTCAGGTCGGAAGAGGTTTGCTGAAGCGACAGCAAATTCTGCCGAATGCCGGCGCTCAATGTAATGTCAGACATAGTTGTACCCTTCTGGTTACAGGCCGTACTGGCTTGCACTTGCTGTACGTGCTGTACCGGCGAGTGCGGGTCCGATCAGTACGATCGGCTGTCGAATGTTTGCCTCATTTCATTTAAAGACCTGTAAATCTACGTATTCCGCGGCCCGTCCCGGTCATCCGCGCCGACAGGCGTGCACGTCGGCATTTCGGCGCCGCCGTCGTGGCGCCACAGGTGTTTTTGTTCGTTCGGCGGTTTTTGACCGAGCGCTTCAGGCGCCTTTAACCACGCCTGTTCGCAATTACTTAACCATGATTTGAGAGTTGGTTCCTGCAGGGCGGAACCGCCGCGACCTGGCATATGGCCAATCTGCCGGCGGAACGGCCGGCGGCGCGCAGCGCCGTATCACGCCAACATGTCGACCAGAGTGCCGCCAGCTCCCGAGGCGGACAGAAGCGATGCGGCAGTACTGAGGTTCTGCGAGGCGAGCGTCGAAACGGCCTGCGTGCTCTGGGAGCCAGTGGTCGTGCTCGTGGAAGAAGCGGCGGTGGCGCTGCTCGTGCTCGACGAGGCGCCGGTCGAGTAACCCGAAGAACTTGAGGACGTGGTCGGCTTGAACGTGTCGTTGCCGACGCCGAAGCCTATGTTCGAGGCGTAGACGCCTCCGATCGAGACCATATCGGTGTCGTTCTTGCTGGTGATGACCAGCTCACCGTCCCGGTTGAGCGACGCGGTCACTGCCGCATTCCCCACCAGATCGGCGTTGATGGCGCTCATCAGATCGCCGATCGTGTCGCTTCCGGTCGACGAGTAGGTCGTCGTGTTGCCGCCTGCGCTGACGATAAGCGCGGCGCCTGCGGGGATGCCCAGCGTCGATAGCGCGGTGCCGGTCGTGACCGGCGCCTTGCCCGTTCCGCTTGCCGGCGAACTGGTCGGGGTGGCGGCGCTCGATGCTGCAGTTGCGCTGCCCGAGGCGCCGGTACCGGCTGTCGCCCCGGAGCCGCTCGACGGCAGCGTCGAGCCGCCCTGGGCTTCCAGCGCGCTCTGCACCGCGGCCACAAGCTGCGAATTGACCCGGCTCAATGCCGTCTGGTTGGCGATGCTCGACAGGCCGTTTGACAGATTGGTCTCGGCCTGGGCCATCACGTTGATGAGGGAATTTTGCGCCGTGTTGGCGTCATCCCAGTTCTGTTGCTGGCTCCAGTAGTTTTGATCCTGTTGCCACAGTGAGATGCTGCTGACGCCCATTGGACTTCCCTGCCGACCAGCCGCCCGGATTCCCTTTATGCCGAAGTGCGGTTAACAACGGGTATTGGGTGCGGCGCCGGTTACGTTTGGTTAACTAACTTGCCGGACTTTGTGTCAGGTCGGCGCCGTCACACGCGGCGCCGGACACGGCAATCACGCCAATTCGAGGCCGCCGGGCCGGCCGGGTGATCGACGCACATGACCAGACGCGCGGCTGCGCAGCGCCCGCATGCGGCGCAATTCATCCAGCAAGGGTTGGCGCTCCATCAGCAGGGCCGTCTCGAAGAGGCCGGACGGATCTACGACCTCGTTCTGGCGGGCGACCCGCGCGACTTCGATGCGCTGCACCTCAGTGGCGTGCTGCGTCACCAGCAAGGCCGCTCGGTCGAAGGGCTGCGTCAGGTTGCGGCGGCGCTCAAGGCAAAACCCGGATCGGTCGACGCGCTCACCAATTACGGCGTCATTCTCGACGCGCTCAAGCGCCATGAAGAGGCGCTGGCTGCGTTCGACAAGGCCCTGGCGGTGCGTTCGGAGAACGCCGCCGCACACTACAATCGCGGCCGGGCGCTGCAGCATCTCGGCCGCCTCGAAGAAGCCTTGACGACCTACCAACGGGCGCTTGCGCTCGCGCCGGGCCATGTCGACGCGCTCCATGAGCACGGCAACGTCCTGGCCGCGCTTGGCCGGCACGGCGCGGCGCTTGCCGACTATGACAGATTGCTGGCGGCGCGGCCCCGCCACGTCGCGGCGCTCAATCGGCGCGGCGACGCGCTTGCAGCGCTGGAACGGCGCGACGAGGCGCTCGCCGCCTATGACGCCGCGCTCGCGAACGAACCGCTCAACGCCGACGCGCTCAACAATCGCAGCGTGGTGTTGTCGGAGCTGGGCAGGAACGACGAAGCGCTCGACAGCAGCGAGCGCGCGCTCAAGGTGCGACCCGCCTACCCCGACGCGCTGTACAATTGCGGCAACGCGCTGTTCGCGCTGGGACGCCTGGCGGACGCACAGGCGAGTTACGCAGCAGTCCTGGCGCTGGAGCCGCAGCGTCTCGATGCGCACAACAATCTCGGCCTAGTGCTGGCCGCGCTGGGAGAACCCGCCGAGGCGCTGGCGAGCTACGACCGCGTGCTGGCCCTCGATCCGGATCACCTGCGAGCCCAGCACAATCGCGCCACCTCGTTGGCGGAGCTCGACCGGCTCGAGGAAGCGCTCGCCGCCTGCGAGCAGGTCCTCGCCTCGGACGCCAAGAGCGCCGAGACGCTCAACACCCGCGGGATCGTGCTTCGAAAGCTCGGTCGTTATCCGGAGGCGCTGGCGAGTTTTGAGGATGCGCTGGCGGCATCGCCGGATCGCGCCGACATCGAGACCAATCGCGGATCGGCTCTCCTGGAAGTCGAGCGTTACGAGGAAGCGCTGGCAAGCTTCGAAAAGGTTCTTGCCGGCGATCCCGACAGCATCAGCGCTTTGATCAATCGCGGCAATGCCCTGATCAAAGTCAAACGCTATGCCGACGCGCTCGCGGATTACGACCGGGTACTCGTGCTCGATCCAGATCACGCCGTGGGCACAACCGCCCGCGGCGTCGCTCTCACCCTTTTGGGCCGCTTCGAGGAAGCGCTCGCGTGCCACGAGCGCGCGCTTCGCCGCGAGCCGGAGCTGACTTCGGCTCATGTCAATCGCGGCAACACGCTGGTCGGTCTGACGCGAATGAAGGAGGCGCTCGGCAGCTATGCCGACGCGCTCGCGCTCGATCCGGAGAACGCGGAAGCGCATTTCAACGCCGCGGTCACGCGGCTTTGCCTCGCCGATTTTCATGAAGGCTGGAAGCAATACGAATATCGCTGGAAGAAGAAGGACGTGAAGTGGCAGCCGTGGACCTATCGGCACCCGGTATGGCGCGGCGAGAAGGACCTCGCCGGCAAGACCGTGCTGCTCCTTGCCGAGCAGGGGTTGGGCGACACCCTGAACTTCCTGCGCTATGTGCCGCTGGTCGCCGAACTTGGCGCCAAAGTGATCCTCGGCGTCCAGCCGCCGCTCAAGGAAGTCGCGGCAACCGTGCCAGGCGTCTCCATGGTGCTGCACGAGGGAGAGCCGCTGCCCGAGTTCGACCTGCTTTGTCCGCTGCTCAGCCTGCCCTTGGCGTTTGAAACCGACCTCGCGACGATACCGGCGAACATTCCGTATCTCTCGCCGTATCAGGACCGGCTGGAAAAATGGCGCGGGAGATTGCCGTTGAGCGGCCGCCGCCGCGTGGGAATCTGTTGGGCCGGCAGCGGTTCGCATCTCAACGACCATAACCGCTCGATCCCGCTCGAGCATTTCGCGACGCTCCTGTCCGTGCCGGGCATCGACTTCGTCAGCGTGCAAAAGGAAGTCAGCGCAGCGCAGGCGGCCATGCTCGAAGAGCACGGCGTTCTTCAGCTCGGCCGGGAATTCGCCGATTTCGCCGACACCGCCGCGGTCGTCGCGATGCTTGATCTGCTCGTCACGGTCGATACGTCGGTTGCGCATCTCGCCGGCGCCATGGGCAAGGCGGTTGCGCTGCTCGTGCCATTCTCGCCGGATTGGCGGTGGCTGCTCGATCGCACCGACAGCCCCTGGTATCCGACCATGCGCCTGTTCCGGCAAGGCGCGATCGGCGACTGGGATTCGCCGCTGCAGCGGCTGCATCGCGAACTTGTCGACGTCGCGCGCCAACCGGCGTAGCGGCTCCAACGCGGCTCAACGAAGTGAAAGCTAGAGCTTGCGGCTGACCGCGAGCGGCCGTCCGTGCTTGGGATTGGGCGCCACCGTCCGTCCCGATGCGCCATAGACTTGCGGCGAGGCCTTGCGGGCAAGGTCGCCCGAGAGCCGGCGCATGATGCCTTCCGACACCGCGTGCGCGGTCGCCAGCACCATCAGGTTTCGTTGCAGCACGGCGCGGAACGATTCGTGCAAGCCCTGCAGCGAGGCGCAGTGCCTCGGCGCCGACTGCCACATGAACTTGGCATTGGCCTTGATCCGCTCGCCGGACGCGAACAGCTCGCCCGCGAGTTCGCTCTTAAGCTTTCCGAGATCGGTCGCGGTGCGCAGGCGCCCGGCACGGACCAGCTCGGTTTCCTGTTCCATGACGCCGCTGAGCCGCCCGACCAGCGCGGCCAGATCGTCGAGCGCTTGTTGCGCCTGTGCCGCGCTCGTCATGGCGGCGGACATGGAACCCGATGCATTGGGCGCGCTGTTCATGAGGGGTTCGCTCCCTGCTGCTTCAACAACGTGTCGTAGACATGGGAGGCGATGCCGAGCCCGCCGGCCTTGGCGAATTGCGTCGCGTATTGATCGGTCAAGAACGAGCGCCACACCTTCAATGCGCCGCTGCCGCCGAACGGCCCGTCGCCGTCGATGCCGGTGAACATCTGCTGGAACATCGAATTGATGAACATCGCCTCGAATTTCCCCGCGGCGGTTTTGGCCTTGTCGTCGCCCTTGGCCTTGAGCGCGGCCTGCGCCTGGGTGCTCGCTGCATCGCCGATCGAGGTGAGCGAGGCGCCGAGCGTCGCGGTTGCTGCGCCCGCCATCACATCACCTCGATGTCGGCCTGGATGGCGCCGGCGGCCTTGATCGCCTGCAGGATCACGATGAGATCGCGCGGGCCGATGCCGAGCGCGTTGAGCCCGTCGACGATCTGCTGCAGCGAGACGCCCTCGTGCACCAGCGCAAGTTTGCGACCCTCTTCCTGCACGCCGACGCGGGTGCGCGGCACGACGACGGCGCGGCCGCCGCGCGTGAACGGCGCCGCCTGGCTCACTTGCGGCGATTCCGAAATCGTCACGGTGAGGTTGCCCTGCGCCACCGCGACCGTGGACACGCGCACGTCGCGGCCGATGACGATAACGCCCGAGCGCTCATCGATGACGATCTTGGCGGCATTGTCCGGCTCGACCTGCAACTGCTCGATCTCGGTGAGCATGGCGACGACGTTCTGTGGGAATTTCTTCGGCAGCGTCAGCTGCACAGTCGAGGGGTCGAGCGGCTCGGCGACGGCGGCGCCCATATAGTCGTTGACCGCGACCGCGATGCGCTTGGCGGTGGTGAAGTCGGCATTGCGCAAGGCGAGCCGCAGTTGCCCGATCTTGTTGAGCGCGAAGTCGATCTCGCGCTCGATGATGGCGCCGTTGGGCAGCCGTCCGACGGTCGGAACGCCGCGCACGATCTTGGCGGCCTGGCCCTCGGCCTCGAAGCCGCCGATGGCGAGCGAGCCCTGCGCCACCGCATAGACATTGCCGTCGGCGCCCAGAAGCGGCGTGACCAGCAGCGTGCCGCCTTGCAGGCTCTTGGAGTCGCCCATCGCCGAGGCGGTCACGTCGATGCGCGTGCCTTGCGTCCCGAACGGCGGCAGATTGGCCGTCACCATGACGGCGGCGACATTGCCGGTGCGGATCTGCTGGCCGCGGATATTGACGCCCAGCCGCTCCAGCATGGCTTGCAGCGACTGCTTGGTGAACGGCGTGTTGTTGAGCGTGTCGCCGGTGCCATTGAGGCCGACCACCAGCCCATAGCCGATGAGCTGGTTCTGCCGGATGCCCTCGATGCTGGCGAGGTCCTTAATGCGCGACGTGGCCGCCGCGGTCGCAACCGAGCAGCCCAAAACCAGCAGCGCCGCGAGCGCGGTTCGAAAAGGCCCTTGCATCTCTTGCTCCCCAAGAGGTCGGACGCGATGATGGATGCCAATCGCGTGCCATCCCTCGTGGTCGCCTCAAGACTTTGAAATGAAACAACAATTTTCCTGCCGCCGAGCGCCGCCAGCGCTCCGCGGCGAGCAGCCCTTGCCGGTTGCGGCAGTTTTTGCCGGCATGTTTTTACCGCCCATTAACCATAACCGGACACCTTGCGAGCATGCGCGTTTCTGCACCCAACGGGACCGCCCTGGCCTCGGCACCAGCCGCGGCGCGACGCTCGGCGAGCGGCGGCTTCACGGTGTCCGAAGCCGAGGCGTCGCACGCCCAGAGCGCGGCCGTCGCGCTGCGCACGCTCGGCGGCATCGACGCGCTGATTGCGCTACAGGGGATCGAAGAGCCGGCCGAACGGCGACGCCGCGCCGTCAAGCATGGCCGGCGCGCGCTCGACGCGCTCGACGAACTCAAATTCGGGCTCCTAGCGGGCACGCTGGGCCAGGACACGCTGCTGCGGCTCAAGTCGATCGCCGGCGACCTCAAGGACGGCTCGGGCGACGAACGGCTCGATCAGGTCCTGGCCGAGATCGACCTGCGCGTCGCGGTCGAGCTGGCCAAAGCCGGAATTGTCTGATTCATTAATCGAAACAGCTTGTTACAGAGAGGTATTTCGCCGCGTGGCAGCGCCGCCACGCGACAATTTTTTTCGTGATCCGGTATCATGATCCTTATTGTCACTGTCATGGACGCTCGATATATAGGCCAGCCTTGCGGGGAGAGACCCCGCGCCAGTTGAGTGCGCGGAGTAACGGCCAATGCAGTTGTTCAAGAGCAAAAACGGGCGGACCGACGATAAGATCGGCAGGAACGGCAAAATCCCTTTGCCGATGGAGCGGCTTTACCGTCCGAGCGACAAAGAGCCTTTCATGAACGAGCGGCAGCGCGAGTATTTCCGCTTCAAGCTCATGGACTGGCGCGAGGACATCCTCAAGGAGGCGAAGGAGACGCTGCAGCATCTCCAGGATGAGAACCAAAACCATCCCGACCTCGCCGACCGCGCCTCCTCCGAGACCGACCGGGCGATCGAGCTGCGCGCCCGGGACCGCCAGCGCAAGCTGATCTCCAAGATCAACGCCGCTCTGGCCCGTATCGAGGACGGCACCTACGGCTTTTGCGAGGAAACCGGCGAGCCGATCGCCATCAAACGCCTCGAAGCGCGCCCGATCGCGACCCTTTCGATCGAGGCCCAGGAACGCCACGAGCGGCGCGAGCGCGTCTATCGCGACGACTGACGCCGGACCTCGCCCCGCGCCGCCAGACGGCTGATCGCGGCGGCTGGATCGGACCACGGAGCATGTTGGCCGTCCCGGCCGCCCGTGGCATTTTGGGGCTATGACGGATCCCAAAACTCTGCCGCTTGCCGCCGAGTTTGCACCGGCCACGCCAGACCATTGGCGGCGGCTCGTCGACGCCGCGCTCAAGGGCGCCCCTTTCGCGCGGCTCGAGAGCCGAACCCATGACGGCCTGACCATCGAGCCGTTATACGAACGGGCCCGCGCCGCGGTCCCCGTCAGCGGCCGCGCGCCGGGCGCGGCCTGGACGCTGATGCAGCGCGTCGATCATCCGGATCCGGCGGCCGCGAACGCGCAAGCGCGCGACGACCTGGACAACGGCGCGACCGGGTTGGTCCTGGTGTTCGCCGGTTCGGTGAGCAGCAACGGCTTTGGCCTCGATCCGTCGCCGGCGACGCTGGCGCGCACGCTCGACGGCATCGATCTTGCGGCCGGCGTGGCGATCGACCTCAATCTCAGTCCGGCGACGCGGCGGGTCGTGGGCGACCTCGCGGCTCTGATCAAAAGCCACGGCATCACGCCGGCGTCGGTCAAGCTTTGCGCCAGCATCAATCCGATCGGCGGCCTTGCCGCAACCGGCCGCAGCCCGCAATCCTGGAACGACGCCTCGCAGAACTTTGCCGCCATGGTTGGCGCGCTGGCGCGCGACGGTTTTCGCGGGCCGTTCGCGGTCGCCGACGGGCGCGTCATCCACAATGCCGGTGGCTCGGAGGCGCAAGAGCTCGCCTTCGCGCTGGCGAGCGCCGTCGCCTACCTGCGCGCGCTCGAGGCCGGCGGCATGACGCTCGAAGCCGCGCGCGACGCGATCTACTTCCGGCTGTCCGCCGATGCCGAGCAGTTCCTGACCATGGCGAAATTCCGGGCGGTGCGAAAACTATGGACCCGGATCGCAGAAGCCTGCGGGCTTGCGCCAAAACCCGCGGTGATCGCCGCGGAGACCGCGTGGCGCATGATGACCCGGCGCGACCCTTACGTGAACATGCTGCGCGCCACGATCGCGGTCACCGCCGCGGGCCTCGGCGGCGCCGACAGCATCACGGTGCTGCCGCACACGGCGCCGCTCGGCCTGCCCGACCCGTTCGCCCGCCGCGTCGCGCGCAACACGCAGCTTATCCTGCTCGAAGAGTCGAACCTGGCGCGCGTCGCCGATCCGGGCGCCGGCTCCGGTGCGCTCGAAGCTCTCACCCAGCAGCTCTGCACCGCGGCGTGGTCGCTGTTTCAAGAGATCGAGGCGGCGGGTGGCGTTTGGGCCGCGCTGGAAGCGGGCGCGATCCAAGACCGCGTCGCGGCGGTGCGCGCCGAACGTCAAGATGCCATCGCCCATGGCGCCGACATTCTAACGGGCACCAACCAGTTCCCCGATATCCACGAAACAGCGCCGGCGGTGCTCGATGTCGCGCCGCCGCCGCTGCCGCCGCCGAGCGCCGCCGCGGGAGCCGTCACCGTTGCGGCGCTGCCGCGCCTTCGCCTCGCCGAGCCGTTCGAGCGGTTGCGCGATGCGTCCGACCAAATTCTTGCGCATACCGGCATGCGACCGAAGGTGTATCTGGCCAATCTCGGCACGCCGGCCGAATTCACCGCGCGCGCGACCTTTGCCAAGAATTTTTTCGAAGCCGGCGGCATCGAGGCAGTGGCGAGTGAACACGCCGCGCCGACCGCACCATCGGCAGCGGCGCCCGATCATGCCGCGCTCGCCGCCGCCTTCAAGGCATCCGGCGCGGCGCTCGCCTGTCTGTGCGCTTCAGATAAAGTCTACGAGCGCGACGCCGCGGCGGCCGCCGCAGCGCTACGGGCGGCCGGCGCGCGGCACATCTATCTTGCCGGGCGGCCGGGCGAGCGCGAGGCCGAGTACCGCAACGCCGGGGTCGCGACTTTCGTCCATGCCGGCTGCGATGCGCTCGCGATCCTCGAAGCGGCCCATCGTCTCATTGCCAGCTAACGGCAAAGCCATCAGACTGCGGCGCCGGTCGGCGGCTGAACGCACAACTTTGCAGGATCCAAAAACCATGAGCAGACCCGATCAACCTTTCGGCTGGCGCAAGCGCATCGGCCTGCTCAGTCCGACCGTGATCGAGACCGCCGCCTACGATTTCTTCCGCCTTGCTCCCGATGGCGTGTCGATGTGCGCCACGACCTCCAACATCGAGCATTGGAGCACGGAGAATTTCAAAGAGCACGTGATCGATCCGCTGCGGCGCGCCGTCGAATATCTCGCCTCGCGCCACGTCGATTACATCATCCATACCGGCATGCCGGTGGTGACGACGCGCGGCAAGGGGTTCGAGGAGGAGATCGTCAAGCTGATCACCGATACGACCGGCCTGCCCGCAACCACCAGCATCCGCTCGGCGATCCGCGCGCTCGCGCATCTCGGCGTGCGCAACGTCGTGGTGGTGACGCCCTATCCGCAGGAGCTGCACCAATCGGCGCTGACGTTCCTGAAGGCGAGCGGATTCACCGTGCTCGCCGCGCACACCGAGGACGTGGTGTTCAAGAAGCTCCAGGACGTGACGCCGGCCCATATCGCCGCTGCCGCCAAGCGCACGCTGCAATCGGCGCCGTCGGCCGACGGCATCTATATCCCCTGCAATCAGTGGTCGGGTGCGGATGCCGCGCCGCTGATCGAGAAGGAGTGTGGCATCCCTGTCGTGACCGGCGCGCACGCCGACTATTGGGAGGCCTTCCGCTCGCTCGGCATCAACGACCGCATCGAAGGCCACGGCCGGCTGATGGCGAGCCTGAGCAACGGCGCACCGGCGCACGCTGCTGCCCGCCGGTAATTGCTGCGGCCGGCATGGAGTCGACGATGACGGCACCCGGGCGACGCACTTTTGGATTTTTCGCGGTGCCCCTCGCCGCGGCGCTGGCCGTGTTGGCGGCGGCCGCGGCCGAGAATTTTCCGTCGCGGCCGGTTCAGCTCATCGTCGCCTATGCGCCGGGCGGCAGCAGCGACCTGATCTCGCGGCTCCTTGGCGACAAGCTCTCGACGCTGTGGGGGCAGCAGGTCGTGATCGAAAACAAGCCCGGCGCCGGCGCGATGATCGGGACCGAAATCGCCGCGCACGCACCCGCCGACGGCTACACGCTCTACAACGCCACCGATGGCCCGCTCACCGTAGCGGCAACGCTGCGCCAGCGTGTGCCGTATGACTGGAAACGCGACTTTGCGCCGGTGTCGATGATCAGCGTCGGCTATCAGGTGCTGATCGTCGATCCAAAGCTTCCGGTGCGCACGCTCGCCGACTTCATCGCGCTGGCGAAGTCGAAGCCGGGCGCGCTCAATTTCGCCTCCATCGGGGTCGGCACCGCGCCGCATCTGGCCGCCGAGCTGTTTCTTTCGGTGGCGGATCTCAAGCTGACGCATGTGCCCTATAACGGCTCCTCGGCGCAGGCGATCCGGGCCTTGATCTCGGGCGACGTGGCGATGTTCATGGTTGGCACCTCGACCGCCGTGCCGTTCATCAACAACGGCAATGTGCGCGCGCTCGCCGTGACGTCGAGCACGGGGCGCCTCGACAGCCTGCCCGATGTGCCGACCTTTGCCGAGGCCGGCCTGCCGCAGGTCGATTACGGCCTGTGGTTCGCGATCGCCGTGCCCAGCGCCACCCCGCCCGATATCGTCAGGAAGCTCAACGTGGACATCAACAAGGTCGTCGCCGATCCGGACTATCAGAAGGCGCTGAGTAACCGCGGCTTTGAGGCCAAGGGCAGCACGCCCGGCGAACTAGCGGCCTTCATGGAAAAGGACTACATCAAGAACCGAGATTTGATCCAGAAGCTGGGCCTGCATGTGGACTGACTTTTCCTCTCCCGCGCGCGGGCACAGCCAGCCGGGCGCCGCAGAGGCAGCGGAGCGCACATGAGCCGTATTCCAGATTTCTCCGCCGTCGGCTTCGCCGATGCGCCGGGCGAAGCTTCGGCGGTTGCCGCCGCGCCCTGGCTGACGCCGGAAGGCATTGCGGTGAAGCCGCGCTACGGGGCGGATGATGTCGCCGGCCTCGATTTCCTCGACGGCTATCCGGGCATCGCGCCTTTCCTGCGCGGCCCCTACCCCACCATGTACGTCACCCAGCCGTGGACCATCCGGCAATATGCCGGCTTCTCGACGGCCGAGGATTCCAACGCCTTCTACCGGCGCAACCTCGCGGCCGGCCAGAAAGGGCTCTCGATCGCCTTCGATCTCGCCACCCATCGCGGCTACGACAGCGATCATCCGCGCGTTGGGGGCGACGTCGGCATGGCGGGGGTCGCCATCGACTCGATCTATGACATGCGCACGCTGTTCTCCGGCATCCCGCTCGAGCGGATGTCGGTGTCGATGACCATGAACGGCGCGGTACTGCCGGTGCTCGCGCTCTATATCGTTGCCGCCGAGGAGCAGGGGGTGCCGCCGGCGAAGCTTGCGGGCACCATCCAGAACGACATCCTCAAGGAATTCATGGTGCGCAACACCTACATCTATCCGCCGAAGCCATCGTTGCGCATCATCTCCGATATTTTCGCCTACACCTCGGCGCACATGCCGAAGTTCAACTCGATCTCGATCTCCGGCTACCACATGCAGGAGGCGGGAGCGACCGCCGATCTCGAGCTTGCCTATACGCTCGCCGACGGCGTCGAATACGTGCGCGCCGGGCTGGCGGCCTCGCTCGGCATCGACCGCTTCGCGCCGCGGCTGTCGTTCTTCTTCGGCATCGGCATGAATTTCTTCATGGAGGTGGCGAAGCTGCGCGCGGCGCGGCTGATCTGGGC
>Ga0182024_10000592_pt1 | contig 94360 bp, 81 predicted proteins | sample P32metaG_FD_120480 | JGI IMG/M metagenome (GOLD analysis project Ga0182024, IMG submission 120480) | Permafrost microbial communities from Stordalen Mire, Sweden - P3-2 metaG (Illumina Assembly) | ecosystem: Environmental > Terrestrial > Soil > Wetlands > Permafrost | place: Sweden: Stordalen... | reverse complement strand
AGCCCGACTCCGCTTCACCGGCTATCGACCACTTTCAAGGAGCATCTACGCCTTGAGAAGACAATTACACTGAACAGCAACTGTGTCTTCGGAAAACTGTCTCACTCAAGGGGTTCACCCCAAACTCGAACCTCAACGATCCAGTCTCAAAATACCCACAGCTTCGGGCCCCATCCTTATCGCGTTCATTCCGCCTGTTGCCGATAATAACCCTCCGTCGGCGCACAATGGTTCATAGAGGACGAAGGGAAATGCCCCAGCCCCGCTATGCCGTAGGAGCGCTAGTCGCACTACTCATTTCTAGGCGACCCCGATCCGCGACTGTTAACCAGAAAATAAATACCCCCCACCCCCCTCCTATATTTTCGAAAACCTGCATATAATTTTGTCGATTTGTGAAACCGGAGAAGAACCAAAGCGGATTCAGGGTCTTGCTCCGAAAGCCTGTCAAGGGCCACTTCGGCCTCTTTGCCGCGATATGGGATTTTTTTAGATTTTAGGAGGTGTTTTCGGCCTCGTAAGCCGCACCAATCGCAACAAGTTCGATATCCGTCTTATCCTATTCAGGGGCTACCTTAGCGTCTTGAGGAGATCAATGATTCGAGTGGGTTTGGTAGGTTTCGGAATGGCTGGGCGCGTTTTCCACGCTCCGCTGATCTCCTCCGTCGAGGGGCTTGAACTGGCCGCGGTCGTCGAGCGCAGCTCCAACAACGCTGCCGAGCGCTATCCCGGCATCGTCACCTACCGCACCCTCGAAGCCATGCTGGCCGATTCCTCGCTCGATCTCTTCGTCGTGGCCACCCCCAGCGCAACCCACTTCCAGGTCGCCCGCCAGATTCTCGAAGCCGGCAAAAATGTAGTCGTCGACAAGCCGATGGCCGTCGCCTCGTCCGAAATCGCCCAACTCATGGCCCTCGCCAAAGCCAAAAATGCCTTCCTCGCCCCATTCTTTAACCGCCGATGGGACAGCGACTTCCAGACGATTCAGAAACTGTTGGATGAAGGTGCTCTGGGCCGTCTGGTTTACTGCGCGTCACGTTTTGACCGCTGGCGGCCTCATCCGCCTTCTGACCGACTCTGGAAAGAAGACCCCACATCCGGCGGCGTCTTGCTCGACCTTGGCACCCATGTGGCCGACCAGGCGCTCACGCTCTTCGGCAAACCGGAAGCGGTCGCCGCCGAGGTTCTCTGTGAGCGCGAATGGGCGCGTGTCAACGACACCTTCACCCTCCGCCTGCGCTATTCGGACTTCTCAGTCGTCCTCGGCGCCAATTGCCTGTCTTCGCCTGCGCGTCCCCGCTTTCACCTGCGCGGCGACAAAGGCAACTACTGGAAGCTGGGCCTCGACCCGCAGGAAGCCGCCCTCAATAAGGTCACTCGCATCACCGATCCGGCTTGGGGCCAGGAGCCCGCAGCCGACTGGGGCAAGCTCCATGTCGATGTGGACGGCGCCATGGTCACCCGTCCCATCCCGCCCATCCCCGGCGACTACCGTCTCTACTACGCGGGCATCCGCGACGCTCTGCTCGGCAAAGCGCCAGCTCCCGTGGAAGCCCTAGCCGCCTGGCGCGTAGCCCGCCTACTGGAGTGGGCCATAGAAAGCTCCGGGCAGCGCCGCGAAATCCCCTGCGACTGGAGCGAAGAGCCGAAATAGGATCAGGCATCGGATCCATCACCCTTTGCTCGCCGGCTCCTTCTCCACCAGCGGCACCCAGAACCGGAAGCTGGTTCCCTTCCCCGGAACGCTCGAAACCTCGATCGCCCCGCCGTGCGCAGCCAGAATCGCGCGCGCTATCGCCAGCCCCATGCCGGAGCCCTTGCCCGTGATGGCGCCCCGCTTCCCCCGATAAAACTTCTCAAAAATGAGCGGCAAGTCGAGGGGATCGATGCCGGGTCCATTGTCCTCCACGCAAAACTCCAGCCTCTCGCCTGCCCTGCGGCTGCTCAGCGTGATCCGGCTCCCGACCGGCGTGTAGTGCCCCGCGTTTTCCAGAAGATGACGCAGCACCCGGCCCAGCAGGTGTGGATCGAACCACGCAGGAGCATCCGATCCCTCGACGGCGATCGTAACCCGATGCGAGGCCAAGCTCTTTCGCGACTCCTCCACCGCCTGGTCGAGCAGCGCGCGCGGTTGCTGTGGAACAAGATGGACCTCGACGACATTGGCATCGATCTCGGCCATTTCGACGGCTTCGCCGATCAGCATATCCAGGCGCGCAGCCTCTTCATCGACGATCGACGCCAGATCCTGCCGCCCAGCTTCGTCCAGCCCTTCAACCTCAAGCAGCGTCGTGGCGGCGGCGCGGATCGAGGTCAGCGGCGTGCGCAGCTCGTGCGTCAGCGAGTCGATCAGCGCCGCGCGCAGCCGTTCTCCCTCCCGGGCAGCCTCCATGCGCGCCGTAGCTTCCATTGCAATCGAACGCGCCAGCACAATGGCCACTTGCGCGCACACCGCCGACGCGACCTCGCGCGATAGCCTCGCGGGCCGCCAGCCCAGGGCCCCCACCGGCCGCATTCCCAACATCAGCGTCGTCACCGTGAAATCGCCGGGAAGCGCCAGCGTGGGGTTGGGTTCCTGGGTCATCGCCCGCAGACTAGCCCGAACGCTCAGGGGTAGTTCGGCGGTTGAGGCATAGAACTGGTCCTCTTCGCAGACATATAAAACTACCCCTTCTAAAGCAAAGATCCGGTCAATGAATCGCGGCAGCTCGTGGATCAGCCCTCCTGCATCCTCATACAGCATCATCTCCTGGCTCAAAGAGTAAAGACGCTCCACGTCCTCGCGCCGTTGTTCGGCCTGCAAGGTCTGGCGTCGCGCCATTTCAGCCACTCTCTCTACGACGACGCAACTGGCCAAAAACGAGACCATAGCCACCCACTGCTGCCAACCGGCAATCCGGAAGGTGTGAAAGGGAAAAAGGAAGAAGTAATCGAACGACAGCGCGCAAAGCAGCGCGATATACAGCGCCAGCCAGATTCCGGCCTGGGTGGACGACCACACCACCAGCACCAGAAACACCATCCCCGCCGCGGTCGAATCAGCGCCCGCCCAGACCAGCGCAGCCGTTGTCACCGTCGCCATCAACGTGCCGACAAGCCAGTGAACGGTCCCACGCGAATCGGAGACCATGCTCAGTTTCCTCCCACCGTGCATGATACCGGGCCAGCCCGATGATGTAATCTTCCCATGAAAGAAGAAACCCATGCCCGACAGAATTCTGGTGATCGACGACGAACCGCAGATTACGCGCGTCCTGCGTGCCTCGCTCTCCGCCCAAGGCTACGACGTTAGAACCGCAAACGATCCCGAGGAGGGCCTCCAGGTCTTCCGCGATTGGCTGCCCGATCTGATTGTGACCGACCTGATGATGCCGGGCATGTCCGGCGTCGATGTCACCCGCGCCGTCCGCACCCGGGCTGCGACGCCGGTGGTCATCCTCTCCGTCCGCGACCACGAGCGCTCAAAAGTAGAGGCGCTCGACGCCGGAGCTGATGACTATGTCACCAAGCCCTTCAGCATTCAGGAGCTGCTGGCCCGCATTCGCGCCCACCTGCGCCGCGCCCCGGAACGCACCGCCGCAGCCATTGAGACCGGCGACTTTGTCGTTGACTGGAATGCGCACAGCATCACCGTTCTCGGCAAGCCCATCCACCTCACTCCCAAGGAATTCGAACTGCTGCTCCACCTGGCCCGCAACGCCGGAAAAGTGATGACCCATCGTGCTCTGCTCACCACGGTATGGGGAGCGCAATCTGCTCACCAGCCCGAGTATCTGCGCGTTTTTGTCGGCCAGTTGCGCAAGAAGCTCGAGGCCGAGACCGGCAAGCAGTACATTCAAACCGAGCCTTGGGTCGGATATCGTTTCATCCCCGAAGGCTGGAGCGGCAACGAAGATTGATCTTATAGCGCGAATCGTATTGCTCCCTGGAATATGCAAGATCCAGCCATGGATCGCTTGCCAGGGTGTTTTCCCGTTCCTCAAGACGCCCTTATAAATTCCTTAGAGAATCTTTTCGATACTCGAACCTGAGTTGAGCCAGAATCATTCTTGTGCAAGGAATTTGGCTTGCATGCAAGACCCCATTCCCGAGAATGGGTGGGCGGTGCTTTGCCGTCAAACTTGGCTGGCCACAAGCCGGCTGGAAATGTGAGACCTGCGATGCAAGATTTAGTGATGTTGCTGTTCACGGTAGTTTTTTTTGGCTTGGCGTTTCTCTACGTCAAGGCCTGCCAGAAGTTGAGGTAGCCCGATGAACATGGATATCTACTCGGCCGTTGCCTTGGTTCTTTCCGTTTTGCTGCTGGGTTACCTGACCCTCACCCTGCTTTTCCCGGAGAAGTTCTGACATGTCCGCCAATGGCTGGTTGCAGTTTGCCCTCTTCTCCCTGATTCTTCTTGCAAGCGTTCGCCCGGTGGGCATCTATCTCGCCCGCGTGCTCGAAGGGGAACGCACATGGCTGGATCCGGTGCTCCGTCCCATCGAGCGGCTCATCTACAAGCTCTCCGGCGTCAACGCGGAGCAGGAGATGAACTGGCGCGAGTATGCCTTTGCGGTACTGGGCTTCTCGGCCGTCAGCATGATCATGACCTACGCAATCGAGCGCTTGCAGAACCACTTGCCCTGGAACCCGCAAGGACTCGCCGCGGTCGGCCCCGACCTCGCCTGGAACACCGCCGCCAGCTTTACCACCAACACCAACTGGCAGTCGTATACTCCCGAGACCACCATGAGCTATCTCACCGAGATGGTGGGCCTCGCGTATCACAACTTCGGCAGCGCCGCGGTGGGCATTGCGGTGGCCGTAGCCCTCATCCGCGGCATCAAGCGGACAACCTCGGGCACCATCGGCAACTTCTGGGTAGACGCGACCCGCATCTTTCTTTATGTTCTTGTACCGGCGTCGATCGTGTATGCGCTCGCGCTTGTCGGTCAAGGTGTTCCACAGAACTTCCACGCGTATACGGCCGCCCATCCCCTCGAACAACCGGCGCAAATCCAGACCATCGGGCAAGGGCCAGTGGCCTCGCAAGAGGCCATCAAGATGCTGGGCACTAACGGTGGCGGCTTTTTCAACGCCAATAGCGCCCATCCCTTCGAGAACCCCACGCCCTTCTCGAATCTCCTGCAGATGCTCTCCATCTTCATCATTCCCGCCGGCCTCACCTATACACTGGGCCGCATGACGGGTTCGCCCGGCCACGGTTGGGCTGTGCTGGCGGCCATGTTTGTGCTTTTTGTCGCTGGTTTTGCCACCGTCTACTGGGCCGAGTCGCAGCCCCACCTGCTGATTCACGGCGCGGCGCAAACTGGTACTCTCACTGCCCCCGCCGGCAATATGGAAGGCAAAGAGGTTCGTAACGGCATCGCCGCCAGTTCGCTCTTCGCCACCATCACTACTGACGCCAGTTGCGGCGCCGTCACCAGCATGCACGACAGCTTGACTCCGCTCGGCGGCATGGTGGTTCTCACCAACATCATGCTCGGCGAAGTCATCTTCGGCGGCGTCGGCTCCGGTCTCTACGGCATCCTCATCTTCGTCGTGCAAGCTGTCTTCATTGCCGGCCTCATGGTGGGCCGCACCCCCGAATATCTGGGCAAGAAGATTGAGGCTTACGACGTGAAGATGACCATGCTCTACGTCCTCATCTTCCCGCTCATCATCCTCTCCCTCACCGCTGCCTTCCTGCTTTCGCCCACCATAGGGCTGTCCAGCTTGAATAACCAGGGGCCGCATGGGCTCACCGAGATTCTCTACGCATACACATCGGGTGCGGGCAACAACGGTTCGGCTTTTGCAGGACTCAACGCCAACACCTGGTGGTACAACGTGGCGCTGGGCTGGGACATGCTGTTTGGGCGCCTCTTCATGATGATTCCGGTGCTGGCTCTGGCCGGCAATCTGGCCATGAAGAAAAGTGTGCCTCCCTCACCAGGAACTTTCCCAGTCAATACAGCCTTGTTTACTGTGCTGCTGGTCGGCGTGATTTTGATTCTCGGTGCGCTCACCTTCTTCCCGGCGCTAAGCCTGGGACCGATTCTGGAACACCTGCTGCTTAAAGCAGGGCAGGTTTTCTAACCGATACCCACACCGCATCAGGATGAGGCGAAACGGACAGTTATGGCTACGAAAAAAAGTCTCTGGAATACGGAAATCATGGGTCAAGCGTTGCTGGATTCGGTGCGCAAGCTCGATCCCCGAGGCATGGTCAAGAACCCGGTCATGTTTGTGGTCGAAGTCGGCAGCGTGCTGACCACGGTGCTGCTGATCGACAACACCGTCAATCACCGCCCCGGCTTCGGATTCAACCTCCAGATCACCCTCTGGCTCTGGTTCACGGTGCTCTTCGCCAACTTTGCCGAGGCCATGGCCGAGGGCCGCGGAAAAGCCCAGGCCGACACGCTGCGCAAAGCCAAGGGCGAGACCATCGCCCAGCGTTATACCGCCGACGGCGGCTTTGAAGATGTAGCCAGCGGCCTGCTGCGCGCAGGCGATGTCATTTACGTCGAGGCCGGAAAATATATCGCCGGCGACGGCGAGGTCATCGAGGGCGTTGCCTCGGTGGACGAGTCCGCCATCACCGGCGAATCCGCCCCCGTCATCCGCGAGGCTGGCGGCGACCGGTCGGCTGTCACCGGCGGAACGAAAGTCTTGTCCGACTGGGTCAAAGTACGCATCACCTCCAACCCCGGCGAAACCTTCCTTGACCGCATGATTGCCTTGGTTGAAGGCGCCACTCGCCAGAAGACCCCGAACGAGATCGCGCTCAGCATCCTGCTCTCAGGTCTTACCATCATCTTTCTGCTCGCAGTGGTCACCTTGCAGCCTTTCGCCATCTACTCGAAGGCCCCGCAAACCGTCTTCGTGCTGGTCTCGCTCCTGGTCTGCCTCATTCCCACGACCATCGGCGGCCTGCTCTCGGCCATCGGCATCGCCGGCATGGACCGCCTCGTCCAATATAACGTTCTAGCGATGAGCGGGCGCGCCGTCGAGGCCGCCGGCGACGTCAACACCCTGCTGCTCGATAAGACCGGGACCATCACCCTCGGCAATCGCCAGGCCACCGAGTTCTATCCCGCCCCCGACGTCAGCGAGGAGCGCATGGCCAACGCCGCTCAGTTAGCCTCGCTCTCCGATGAAACCCCTGAAGGCCGTTCTATCGTCGTCCTGGCCAAAGAGCAGTACAACCTCCGTGGCCGCGACCTTGCCGGCATTCACGCCGAGTTTGTTCCCTTCAGCGCCCAGACCCGTATGAGCGGCGTTAACCTCCCTGGAACCCGCATCCGCAAGGGCTCCGTCGACGCCATCGCCCGCTTTCTCGAAGAGCAGGGATCAATCTTGCCCCAGAAAGTCCGTGAACAGGTCGAAGAAGTTGCCCGCAACGGCGGTACGCCGCTGGTCGTGGCGGAAAACGCCGCTGCTCTGGGCGTCATCTACCTCAAGGACATCGTCAAGGGCGGCCTCAAGGATCGTCTTGCCCGCCTCCGCGCCATGGGCATCCGCACCATCATGATCACCGGCGACAACCCCCTCACCGCCGCCGTCATTGCCCGCGAGGCCGGCGTCGACGACTTCCTCGCCGAAGCCAAGCCCAAAGACAAGATGGACCTCATCAAGCGCGAACAGGCCAAGGGCAAGCTGGTGGCCATGACCGGCGACGGCACCAACGACGCTCCCGCACTGGCCCAGGCCGACGTCGGCGTCGCTATGAACTCCGGTACCCAGGCCGCCAAAGAAGCTGGCAACATGGTCGATCTCGATTCCAACCCCACCAAGCTCATCGAGATTGTCGAGATTGGCAAGCAGTTGCTCATGACCCGCGGCGCGCTCACTACCTTCAGCATCGCCAACGACGTAGCCAAGTACTTTGCCATTATCCCTGCCATGTTTGCCGGTGTCTTCCCAGTGCTGGGCGCGCTCAACATCATGCGTCTGGCCACGCCGCAGTCGGCCATTCTGTCAGCGGTCATCTTCAATGCGGTGATCATCGTGGCTCTCATCCCGCTGGCGCTTAAAGGCGTCAAATACGAGCCCAAGGCCGCCGATATCCTCCTACGCAACAATCTGCTTGTCTACGGCGTGGGCGGCATTATCGTGCCTTTTATTGGCATCAAGGCCATCGATATGTTCCTGGTATTCACGCACCTGGCCTAGCCGGAGTGCGAATATTCCGTTCTGAAAGGGCTCGGCTTCACTGGCCGCGAAAGAACGTGGAGTTTGTATCAGATCGCAAGTTTTGTATCAGGCTCGGCTTCACCGCTTGTAGAAGAACTATTTCGGGACTGCTGGAAGTGTCAGGGCACGACTTAAGTCGTGCCGAAACGCAGCAAGAAAAAACGGGGCTTTAGCCCCTGAGGGGAACCAAAATGCACTCCGTCTGGAAGACCTCGATCCGCTTTACCATCGTGACCACGGTCATGTTGGGCCTCGGCTATCCGCTGTTCGTCACGGTAGTCGCCGCCGTGATCTTCCCCCACAAGGCCGCCGGAAGCCTCATTCTCAAAGACGGCCAGATCATCGGCTCCGAGCTGCTCGCCCAGAGTTTCACTTCCGACAAATACTTTCATCCGCGCCCGTCCGCTGCTGGCAACGGCTACGACGCCACTTCTTCGGGCGGCTCCAACCTGGCCCAATCCAGCAAAACTCTGATCGACCGCATTCAGGGTTCTATCGACAAGCTCGCCAAGGAGAACCCCGGCAAGCCCGTGCCCATCGATCTGGTCACCACCTCCGCCTCTGGACTCGATCCCGACGTCACCCCCGACGCCGCCTACTTCCAAGCCCCCCGTGTCGCCAAAGCCCGCGGCATTGGCGAAGACCGCATTCGCCAGCTGATCGACCAGAACACTACGGCTCGCCAGTTCGGTGTTCTGGGCGAACCCCGCGTCAACGTTCTCGACCTCAACCTCGAACTCGACAAGCTCGCTAAGTAGCTTTCACCAAGCCGGTTTCCCCGCCAAGCAAAGACATCCGGGGAGGGCTATGCCCTCCCCGGATGTCTTTGTCCCTACCACTTTGATTTTGAAAAGGAGTGGTTTCAGCCGTAGCATGATTGCATGAAAAGAGCGGCATCTGTCTCCCGAAGTTCAGCGGAGAAAAGCAACGCTGCGCTCACTCTCAGAGCATTTTCGGATTTACTGTGGACTTCCGTGCCCCATTCCGCGTCTTTCTGCGGAATGGGTGGGATACCTGCAAAATTCCGGTCTACACAATTCCCGAAAATGCCCTTAAGCACCCCCCGACGCGCCATCCAATCCAGTCGGTGCAGTCACTCACGAAAGGATGCCGGCCCAAATGAAAACTCTCTTCGCAATATTCGCAACTACTGTTGCGCTGTGCGTTACGGCGAGCGCCCAACCGTCGCCGCAGGTGATCCCTCTCTGGAACAATGGTGCGCCCGGATTCGAGAATCGCAAAGACGAGCCGGAACAGGCGCAGGATTATTGGGTGCGCAATGTGAACAATCCCTCGATCACCGTATTCCTGCCGCCCAAGGAGAAAGCTACAGGTGCTGCGGTAGTGGTTGCCCCCGGCGGAGGTTTTCGCGAGTTGGTTTTCAACGCCGAGGGCAAGCAAGCCGCGGAATTCCTCAACAGCATCGGCGTCGCCGCCTTTGTGCTTAAGTATCGTTTGCCTGGAGAGAAGAATTCCCCGTACACCCTGGAGAACGTGCGCCAGGATGCCTATCGCGCCATGCGGCTGGTGCGCAGTCGCGCCAACGAATGGAGCGTCGATCCACACCGCATAGGGATGCTTGGTTTTTCTGCAGGCGGCGCAGTCGTTTCGTTAATCGCCTACACACCGGGTGACGGAGACCCAGCCGCTGCGGACCCGGTCGACCGCATCAACGGCCGACCGGACTTTCAGATGCTGGTCTATCCCGGCGGCAATGTACCCGATAAGATTCCATCCGACGCACCCCCGGCGTTCCTGCTGGTCGCCAATGATGACGATTACGGGTGCGACAAAGTAACGCTCAATCTTTACCAGAAGCTGCGCGCAGCCGGTGTAAGCGTCGAGGCAATCTTCCTGGCCAAGGGCAGGCATGCCTTTAACATGGGCGATCGCTCAAAGTTAGTCACCGTCAACACGTGGCCGCAGCGCATGGCCGATTGGTTGACCGACAGCGGCTACCTCACCCCAGCAGGCACGACGGAACCTTCTCAAAAACATTAAAGCGTGCGTCACAAGCATCGTCGCTTCAATGCCACCAGCTTTTCCCGCGCCTTATCGCCATGTTTGAATCCCCCGACCCCAAAAGCACGTTGGCCCTTCCCGAAGGAAGGGCCACCACGCCGCGCTTGTTGTACGGGCTAGTTCACGGTTACCGTGAAAGTGGTTGATGTTGATGAAGTCGGGTTGACGGACGGGTTTCCGACTCCCGTAACCGTGAAGGTATATGTGCCGGCAGAAGTCCCTGGATCGGTATTGGTAGTCGTACCGGTACCGCCGCCGCCTGTACCGCAGCTGGAGAGGCCGCCCAGCGCAACCATCACGACCAACATGCCCACCATCGACCGCCAGCTGCGCCGCCGCGCCGGAATCCCCAGGAACATCAGGAATGCCAGTACCGCGCCACCGCCTGCGCCTGCCCATCCGCTGTACTTGCCGCCCAGCGCGGGTTTCGCCAGCCCAATAGTAGTGGTGCTGGGCGCGGTTGTGGTGACAGTGAAGTTCACTACCTGCGTGGTGCCGCTGGGGAGGGTCACCGTCAATCCCGGACCCCCGCCGGTGCAGCTGGGCGCATCTGAAGCAGAGTTCGAAGGCGATGTGCTGCTTAACTCCGAGCAGGTCAGTTCAACGGTTCCCGCATAGCCGTTCACCGCAGATACGGTCACAGCCGCGTTAGCCGACGCCCCCGGGGCGACGCCTCCGGCGGGCGTGACCACAATCGCCGGTGTTATTAGACTGAACGAGGCTGCCGTCCCCGTCGCCGTCACCGTCACCGTTGCTGTGCCGTTCGCGGGATTGTAAGTGGAATTTCCGCTATATGCCACGCTCAGCGTATCGGTTCCAGCGCTTAGGCTGCCGGCCGGGACAGTGAAGGAGAATGTGCCGGTGCTTGAAAGCGCTGTCGCCGGCGAGGTGTACGTGCCGGCCGTGAGCGTCACCGTTCCGGTCGGCGTTGCGCCAGTGCCGGTAACGGTGCCGGTCACACTAAGGCTCTGACTGGTAGGCAGGGTGGTTGGCGACGGCGTCACCGTGACGGTTGGCGTCAAGAGACCGGTAACGGCCGTCCAGGCGTTCACCACATTTGCCACGTTGAGCGATCCCAGCCCTGTAGCCAGGTCGTAGCCCGTCCCCGCATTGTAGCCGGGACCGGTACTTGTGCTGAGTATCCCAACCTCGTCCGAAAATCCCTCCAGCGAGTCCTTCACCACGCAGTTGGGGGAGACGAGTAGGAAATTCGCCCCAGAGTCGCAGGGCATGGCGATGGTGCCAGGGGAAGCGAAGGGGCCCGCATCGATATCGTTGAACATGCAGGAGCCGCTGGCGGTCACCGTCTCCGCGCTGCAACTTGAGTAGGTCTGCTGGCCGGCCAGCTTATAGAGTTCCGGATTAGCAAATCCCTGCGCTGCTCCCATCTTCTGGTCGATCAGCGCCATTACGCCCGCCATGGGAGGAGTTGAGGCCGAGGTCCCACCGACCTCCGAAGCAAACGGTTCCGCATCGGCGGAATAGGTGCATGGCTGGCCTCCGTTCTCTTCAACGCAGATCAGGTACGCGCTATCGGAAACATAGCCATCGGCAGCGAAGAAGGACACGTCGGGAAGGTCGCGTTTACCGTCGGAGGGAATGCCGGCAACACCTGCTTGCCAACTGGGCTTGGCGTAGCCGCCCGCGCAGCTTGAAACGTCAGACCCGTCGCTGGTAGTGCAGCCGCTGGCACCGCCTCCCCCGCCCACTGTATTGATAAGACCGACCGAGTATGGATAATCTGCCTCAAGTTCGTCGAGGTTATCGGCAATCAGGTTGCAAGCTTCCTCGGTATTGCTCACGCCGGAGACGTCGAGATAATTCGGGCCAGCAAGCGTAATCAATCCCTGAAGCATAAACGGGTTCGTGCATGTTTCGTTCCAAGGCATCTCCGGCACATAGCCCAATGCACTGATAGAAGCGTTGATTCCTCCTGGAGGAGGGACGGTGTTCGACGATGCCCAGTACGGCTGCGCCGGGCATGCGTTCCCATTGAATGCCGTCAAATAGGGACACCAGTTAAAATCGGTGCCGCCAACCGCTGTGTCGTACGGGGTGGATGCGAGGCCGCTCACCGAGAGGCCGTCCTCGGCGACCCAAGGCGCACCTGTGCTCAAACTGTCGTCGCAACTGGCTGAGCCCGAATCTCCCGCAGCCACGAAAACCGCAATTCCCTCCGAAGCCGCATTCTGCCAGAGAGTGTTGTACTCGGCATTCCCTGACGTACCCATAAATAGCTCGCAATTGCCATAGCTGACGCTGACGATGTGGGCCGTCACATTGTCGACGATGTAGCTCTCCGCGTCATAAAGCGTGTCGTCCGATGAGGATTGTGAAGCGGCGGTGACCAGCACGATCTGGGCGTTCTTGGCTACCGAGCCCGACCACTCCACATCCAGCGAATTCTCCACCAGGTCGTCGATGCTGCAAACAGTCGATGTTGTACTGGTGCAGATTCCAGGGTCGTCCCCGCCGGGAAGGCTGGGGTTGGGATGAACGATCTTGGGAGTGTTGGCTGGGATGTTGGTCGGAAGGTCGAAAAAGGTACGGAAGTTGGAGATATCGGTCTGGCTAATGTCGCTGGTGCCTGCAATGGCAATGGTCTGTCCGGTCCCGTCGATGCCCTTATTCCACAATGGAAGCACGTCGTAGATGGTGGCAAAGTCATAGGGCGATAGATCTTCCTCTGTGTAGGCAGGAGTACCGGCAGCGCCGCCGCTGGCGGGCACGTTGATGGTGAATTGCGGACGAGGCGTCTTTGAACCAGCGGTTGCCGTGGCGGGCTTTACCACACCGCTCTGCTTTGAGGCGATGGTCAGACTGTTCGCATTCCGCTGCCATTTGCCCGTCGCCGAATCTTTCGTAACCTGGCTGCCCATACGGTGCAATGGCCGCGGGAAGAAGTTGTGCAGCGCCTTCACGCCCACTACCACCGATCCAAGCGCGGCCGGGATCTGGGGGTCGCTCATGTTGCCGATATGCGCCACGCCCTTCACGCTCAGATTATGGATCTCGGTGTGGAACGTGCTTTGAACTTGCCCCGCCGTTCCGCTGAAACGGATCGACATGTGGTCCTTGGTCACCTGAGAAACCGCGAATCCATGCCCGGTAAGCCAGTTGGTGATCGTCGCAATATCGGTCTCGGAAGGGCCGAAATTTGTGCCCACCTGCTCTGGCGTGAGCCACTGATGGAAGTTCGGCGAGTTGGGGTCGTACTGACTCTCGACAAATTTGTTGAACGCCGCCTGCTGGGCCGGGTCGCGGCTCAGCACCAGGATCAGGTCGGTCATGGGAAGATTGGGACTCACCAGTCCCTGATCGTTCTTGGCGTTCGCCGCTGGGTGCGTATTCCCCCTGAGCGTCACAAGTTGGCTTTCATCGATGCGATCGACAATCCGTACGGCAGGGGTGAATTGCTGGGCCATCGCTGCCGCCGAGCAGAGCAATACACTAGCCACCACATTGAGGGGGAGAAAACGCAGGGGACGCATAGTGAATTTCCTGAACCTTTCTTCGGAGAAGCATCCCCGAAAGCAAACAAGTTGCGGTTCCAATCAAGAAAACGCCGAAATGAATTGGGCCTTCCGCGCTCGACAAACGACTTGCATGGCCAGAGCCGTCCTCATGGGGAGCCTGGCTTCGCGAATAATCGATACCCTCTTTCGCCGGCAAGACGCCCGGAAACCCTGAAATTGGAGCCGGACAGGCCATACGGCAAGTCCGCCAATTCGTTAGTCGATGCAACAGAAGTTTGAAGCCGCATGAAGATACCATCGCAGAACCGTCTGCCTCGCAATGGTAGCAGCGATGGTGGACAACCTGTTTAGACGCAGCCCACCGAGGAAGGTTGAGTCTCGAAAACAACTGACGTGCGACTTCAAGGCTCCTCGCTCCGGGTTGGCCATGGTTTCCTGCGGCAGCTGGCCGGCTTCACCTGGGTAGCCTGTTCCGCAATGATCCGCGACGCCTGCAATGCGCTATCTTTAGGCAAGCGCAATTTCGCTATTGAAACTACCTGCCGGGAGACAATCGGTTGCCCAAAACGAAGATCAAGCGCCTCTATCTGATCCCGATACTCTCCAAAGCGCTCGATGTGCTCGAACTGCTCGAGCAGAACCACACCCCGATGTCCCTTGAGGATGTCTACCGGAAAACAGAGATCTCCAAAACCAGCGTCTATCGTATCCTCAAGACCCTCGCGCATCGCGGCTATCTATCTCAGGGGCAAAACGGCCTTTACCGGTTGGTTTCGCGCCCGCGGCGTCTGCGCTTTGGCTTTGCGGCCCAGAACGGCGAAACGCCCTTTTCGATGGCGGTTATCCAGAGCCTCACCACCGCCGCCGCGGCTGCCGGCGTCGAACTTCTGATCCTCGACAACCTGGACGATCGCGCCATTGCCATCCACAACGCTGAACTGTTCGTCGCTAAGCGGATGGATCTGGTCATCGAATTTCAGGTCGAGGAACGGATAGCGCCGCGGCTCGCCCGCATCTTCAAGAAGGCGGATCTCCCGCTGGTGGCCGTCGATGTGCCCCACCCCAACGCCACATACCTAGGCGTGGATCACTTCGAGGTGGGCGTCGAAGCCGGCTCCCTCCTTGCCCTGCACGCCCTGCGCAAGTGGAAGGGCAAAGTGGACTGGGTTCTCGGTGTCGGATGCGCCGGGGCCGGCAACTTTGCCCAAAACCGCATCGACGGCGCATTCGATGGGATTCGCGAACGGCTCCCGGACATCCCCTTCGCGCGCTTCCTCAAGATCGAGGGCCGCGGCGTGCGTCAGGCCAGCCAACAGGCGGTCGCCGAGTTCCTTCGCAACCAAAGCAAGGGCCAGCGTATCCTGGTCGCTGCCGCCACCGATTCCAGCGCCTTGGGGGTGCTCGACGCTTCGCGCGAGTTGGGCCGCGAACCGGACTTCGCCATCGTTGGCCAGCAATGCATCCCAGAAGCCCTCGAAGAGATGCGCTCCGGCTCCAGCGCCCTCATCGGCTCCATCTCCCACGAAGCGGAAACCTACGGCCCGCGCCTCATCCAACTTGGCATTGCCCTGCTGCGTGGCTACGCCGCGCCTCCGTATAACTACATCCGCCACAAGGCAGTCACCGCGGAGACCCTGGGTGCCGAGGCGGAAGTTCGGGCGACCCTTGGAAGAGCTTGAACCCGATCCAGAAGGCTTCAGGTAGAAACCGCGATACACTCCGAAGGATGACTACTACCAAGCGCACAGCACCGGGAAAAACCGCGCCCAAGACCGCCAGGCTAAAGGCCGCTGGCCGCACAGCCAATCGCGACCTCGCCCCCGAGCGCATCGCTGCTATCCTCAAAGCCCTCGACGAGGCGTATCCACAGGTCGAGTGCGCCCTCGTCCACCGCTCTCCCTGGGAACTGCTCGTGGCCACGATTCTCTCCGCTCAATGCACCGACGTGCGCGTCAATATGGTGACGCCGGAGTTGTTTCGCCGCTTCCCTACCCCGGCGGCCATGGCCAAAGCGACCTTGCCCGAACTCGAAGCCCTCATTCGCACCACGGGCTTCTTCCATAACAAGGCCAAATCTCTCCAGGGCGCGGCCCGCAAAATCGTCGAGGACTTCGGCGGCAAGGTCCCCCAAACCCTGGCGGAGTTGATTACCATACCCGGCGCGGCCCGCAAAACAGCTAACGTCGTTCTCGGTGTCTCCTTCAAGAAGGCTGAGGGCGTGGTGGTGGATACGCATGTCTTCCGCATCGCGCACAGGTTGGGGCTGGCCAAGGGCGACACACCCCAAAAGATCGAGCAGGAGCTGATGCGGATCATTCCCCAAAGCCGCTGGATCGATTTCTCCCACCAGCTCATCCATCACGGCCGCCAGATCTGCGAAGCCCGCAAGCCTAAATGCGACCGCTGCAACCTGGAACAACTCTGCCACTCGAAAGACAAGACCTGGCAGTCGTAGAGCGGCAAAGGAATTTGGGTTCCTTGATGTTGCGGTTTACCCCGGCAACACGCGGACAATAGCGTCGATCAACCCCGGAATGTCGGACGGATTCGCTTCAGCCGCAGGCTCCCAGCCCAGCTCACGCAGCGTCTGGCTGGTGATCGGACCGATCGAGATAGCTGGAACGTCTGCAAAGGGCCACGTAATTCCAGCCAGACGGGCCGCTTCTGCAAGATGCGTTGCGCTTGACGAACTGGTGAAGCTCACTGCGTCGATTTTTTCCGTGAGTGCGAGGCGAAGTTGTTCCGGTGCGGCCTCAGGCAGGACGTTCCGATAGGCGTCCGCTACATCCACCGTCGCTCCGGCTTCGCGCAATGCATCGGGAATCACGTCGCGCGCAATTGCGGCGCGGGCAAGAAGGGCGCGCTTGCCGCGAACTCTATCACCTAGCGCCGATACCAAGCTCTCGGCGACGTAGGCCTCCGGCACAATCGCCACACGAAAGCCGGAATGCCGCGCCGCCTCGGCCGTTGCACCACCCACCGCGGCGACACTCAACCCCTGGGCGTTGGCCGGATTCACGCCGAAGCGCGCACACCGTTTGCAGACTTCTTGCAATGTGTTGACACTGGTCAGAATCAGCCATTCGTATCGATCGAGATGCCGCAAAGCGTCATCCAGCGGCGCATAGGATTCCGGAGGAACAATCTCCAGCACCGGAACCTCAACCGGCTCGGCTCCCAGCGCCCGCAAACCGTCGCTAAGCTTTCCAGCCTGATGCAGAGCGCGGGTCACGAGAACACGCCGTCCCGCCAACGGCAACGAACTCACCGCGAACCCTCGCCCGCCGCCTCAAGCAGCGGACCCGCTCCGGCTTCGATAAGCTTCTCGGCAACGATCCGTCCCAGAGCCGCAGGGTCCGCGTTGGCGCGAGCAGCCTGGTGAAATACTCGTACCGCAGTTCCCGTCTCCGGCGCTGCCACCACAGCAAATATCTCGACCCACGGCCCCACGCCAATCTTAGCCCGCCGCTCCAATCCTGCCCGGCAATAGATGCCGATGGGCACCTGGCAGCCGCCGCCCAACGCGGCCAGAGCCGCTCGTTCGACAGTCACCGCAAAACGTGTGTCCGCATCGTCGAGAAACGCGACAGCCGCAATGGTTGCCGCATCGTCCTTGCGCGTCTCAATCCCCAACGATCCCTGCCCGGCAGCAGGGCAAAAATCCTTCGGCTCCAACCGTTCCCGCACCCACTCGGTCTTTTCTAAACGATCTAGCCCAGCCGCAGCCAGCAGAATTGCGTCCACCTGCCCCTCGGCCAGCTTGCGCAGCCGCGTATCTACATTGCCGCGAAATTCGACGGCCTCAATGTCGGGCCGCAGCGCTTTTAACTGCGCGCGTCGCCGCTGGCTGCTGGTTCCCACGCGCGCGCCCTGCGGCAGGGCCGCGAGACTCTCGTACTTCACCGAGACAAATACATCCCTCGGGTCAACACGCGGAGGCGTCGCAGCCAACGCAAACAACTCCGGTAGCTCTGTCGGCAGATCCTTGAGCGAATGTACGGCCAGGTCCACACGGCCCTCAGCCAGTGCTTCTTCAATCTCTTTGGTGAACATGCCCTTGGAGCCGACTTGCGCAAACGTGACCTCTTGCAAGCGGTCGCCAGTCGTCTTGATGATCTCGATCTCGATCGAATGTCCCTGGCCGCGAAGCAAGGCAGCGATGTGGTTGGCCTGCCACAGGGCAAGTTGCGAGCCGCGGCTTCCAATGCACAAGTTCATCGGCGCGTCTCCACGTGGGCTTCGCTTACGGATTCAGCCTTCTTCAATGTCTGAACCTCTGCCCTCTCCGTTACTGGACTGTCTGGACTAGTCGCACCCGCTGCAATCTCCGGCTCCGTTTCGCTGGCCGCGGCAGCAGACACTGACCATGCCTCGCAGAGCGCATCCACCCGAGCAGAATTATTCTCGCGCGCAGCCTGCTTCAACGCCTGCATCGGTGGATGGAGAAACTTGTTCACCAGTCCGCGTGTGAGTGCTTCTACTGCCGCAACTTGTTCCGCGCTGAGCGACCCAAGTCGAACCTGCACCCTCCGCAACTCAGCCTGGCGAATCTCTTCCGCTTGCCTCTGCAAGGCCACAATTGCAGGGGCCACATTCACCGTGCGCTGGCGCTGATGGAAGCGTTCCACCTCGCCGGCGATCAGGGTTTCAGCGTCACTGGCCTCGCGGCTGCGCTCCGCCAGATGCGAGGCGGCCACTGCCTGCAAGTCGTCGATGTCATAGACAAAGATGCCTTCCAGCTTGCCCATCGTGGGGTCGACGTCGCGGGGCACGGCAATGTCGATAAAAAACATGGGCCGGTTGCGGCGGCGCTGCATGAAGGCCTGGCCATGCTCGCGACGGAAGATGGGGTGCGGCGCGCCCGTCGAGCTGATCACGATGTCAGCCTCGCTGGCCGCTTCATACAACTGGTCAAATGGGATAACTCTGCCCTGAAACTCCTCCGCCATACGGCGTGCGCGCTCCTGGGTGCGGTTGCTCACCAGGATTGCGCCGGCCCCCTGCTGGACCAGGTGCCGCGCGGCCAGTTCGCTCATCTTGCCCGCGCCCACGAGAAAGACCGTGCGCCCTTGCAGCGATCCGAAGATCTTGCGCGCCAGATCCACGGCCACCGAGGCTATGGAGACGGAGCTTGAACCAATCTCCGTCTCTGTGCGGACCTTCTTGGCTGCGGCAAAGGCGCTCTGCAGCAGGTGTTCCAATTCTCCAGCCACAGTGCCCGAAGCCCGCGCCACGGCGAAAGCTTCTTTCACCTGGCCCAGAATCTGCGGTTCGCCCACCACCATCGAGTCCAGGCTGGCGGCCACGCGGAAGAGATGGCGCACCGCATCCCGGTCGTGCCGCCGATAGATGTGGGGAGCCAGCAGCGCCGGGTCCAGGCCGAAGTGCCTATGCAGAAAGCCGGCCATATCGGTATCCGGCGAATCGACAGCGGCCAGCAGCTCCACGCGGTTGCAGGTGGAGACGATCATGCACTCGCTGACCCCCGGCACCGCAGCCAGGGCGCGCGTAGTTTCGGGCAAATCCTCGCGAGAGATGGCAATGCGCTCGCGCAGCTCGATGGGCGCGGTCTTGTAGTTGACGCCAATGAGCGCAAGCGTCATTTGGCACCGAACCTATGAACGTGGCTGAAGAGGTTGGCGGCCCACACCGACACCACCACCACAAAGACGGCCCCGGAGAGATACGCCGCCTTGCGCCCGCGCAGGCCCGCGCTCCTCCTCACCAGCAGCAGCACGACATAGACAAACCAACTAACAAAAGCCGCAATGATTTTTGGATCGAGAAAATAGGCTGCGCCCAGCGGCGTCTCCTGCGCCAGCACCGAGCCGATCACCAGGCCGACAGTCATGCAGGGAAAGCCGAATTCGAGTGTGGCGTGGGCGATGCGTTCCAGGGTATCGAGCGGCGGCAGCCACTCAAACCACGAGTGCTGCCCCGGCCGAGGTTTACTCTTGATGCGGCGTTCCTGAACCAGGTACAGTACCGAGGCCAGCAGGCTGAAGCAGAGCGCGGCATAGGCCAGCAACAACGCGGCAATGTGGGCTATCAGCCAACTGGTGCGCACGCCTTCGGAAGGAAATGTATAGCGATCCGGCCCGAGAGCGGGCACGAGAACCAGGAAGAATGTTGCCGGCAAAGCAAAAATTCCCAGAGAGAGCGCGTCGTAAATCCACCAGACCAGGAAGAACAGCCCGGCCACGGCCAGGCCCAGCAGCGACTCGACCTCGCGCATACTTACTGGCATCCAGTGATGCGCCTGAACGAGCATTTCAACCACGGAAACGAAGTGGAAAAACAGGGCGAGTCCGCCCAGGTGTGTGCAGATCTTGCGCCACCGGAGCAGCCCATACAGCACGGCCGGGACAACGGCGACACTTGCCGCCGCATAGAGGATAGCCGCAACTCGGAGCCAGAGCAGATACATTGATCTTCACCTTACTGGTGCAAGTGATCAGTATACTGTGATCTAAATCACCAGAAGCGAGCATCAGAGAGCCGCGATCGCGGAACAGGGCTGGTCATTGCCCGTTTGGCTTCAACACGTTGGCCGTTGCGCCTTCCCGGTTCTCACGACGGAACGCGAACCACCGGCCGCTTCGATCACACGTCGCCGGCCATCAGGTTCTGGTTGACGGATCTCCATGTATAGCTGTTCCCTGCCTGATTCGGATTCGGATTCAAGTCCAGAACCCAGACCAGATAAAACACATCGGGAAAAGGATTGGGAATAGACGCATAGTTGGTGATGGGCACCAGCTTGTTGATGGCGCCCATGATGTTGGGCATGATGTTGTCGTGCTCCCAGCAGATGAGCACAATGCCGCTGAGCGCGAGCACGCTTGCCACCATGGCCGGTTCGCCGCCGCCGATGCTAAAGGTGACATTGAATTGCGGGCTGCCTTGCGCATAATTCAGCCAGGCCGCCAGGGGAGTCACCGTCTCCCAGGGGCGCTGCGACTCGTTCGTTGGGCTCGCGGCGTAGATATAGTCCGGTGTCGCGATCTCCGCGTTGGCGGGCGTGGTCTTGTATGGCGCGAAGAAGGCGTTCAACGCGCCGGCGCGCTGCCATCCGGGCACGATCAGCGACTTACCGTTGCCGGGTTCTCCATTCTCCTGCACATCGAGCGGCAATCCACCCTTCTTGGGCGGCTTTTCCGCGTGGCGAATGATCATGATCTTGGTGGGCGGAGCAGCTGGCGTGGGCATCGGGATCTCCATCGGGTGCGGGGGGATTTGGCGTGCAGGACCAATGTATATCAAAACCGGACTGCGTCAGCAGAAACCGATTGGTGTGGGCACGGGGATGTGGAGACCTTTGCCGCTCGCGAAGTGATACAATGAATACATGTATTCGCACGGGAGGTGACTGTGGCTACTTCGATCAGGCTTGCACCTGAACTCTCAAATCGGCTCAATCAATTGACCTTGAAGACCGGGCGTACAAAGGCTTTCTATTTGCGCGAGATCATTGAAAACGGCATCGCCGAAGTGGAGGAGTACTATCTGGCCGCCGCGACGCTGGAGCGGGTTCGCAAAGGGCAGGAGAAGGTCTATTCCGCGGCATCGGTGAGGAACGACCTTGGCCTGGACGATTAAGTACTCCGAAACCTCAAAGAAACAACTGCGGAAACTCGACAAGATCGCCGCCAGGCGTATTGTCGACTTTATAGATGAGCGCATTGCTCCAACTCAGGATCCGCGTGCGATGGGCAAAGCGTTGAAAGGGGCCTTGGGCGACCTTTGGCGCTACCGCGTGGGTGATTTTCGCATCCTCTGCCATATTCACGACGGCGTGATGATCGTTCTGGTTTTGCAGGTAGGCAATCGACGCGAGGTTTATCGGTGAGGAGTTCCTTCTGGTTTAGGGCCAGAATTTCGTGGTAGGCCGGGGTTTTAACCCCGGCACAAACCGCCGTCACCGACAGGGATTTATCCCCTGAGGTATGCTCTTCTGAACCGAAATGGAAACCTATGCGCTCACGACAACGACACACCAGAGGCGGTCACTGTTTGTTGTGACGAAACATGCCGAGTTGCTGGTCAAGACGCTCTTCCACTATCGAGATCAGGGGCGTTACCTGCTGCATGGGTTCGCCGTGATGCCGGAACATCTGCACGTTTTGTTGACTCCTGCGCCGAACCAGACAATTGAACGCTGCGCCCAGTGCATCAAGGGCGGCTTCTCTCACGAAGTGCGCGCGCAATTTGCCGGAGAAATCTGGCAGGTGGGATTCCATGAGCATCGGATTCGCGATGGAGAAGATTTTCAAAGGCAGCTTGGCTATATTGCTGCGAACCCAGGGAAGCGGGATCTCGTCGATTGGGGCTTCGTGCATACGCGATTTTTGGATAGGCTCGACCCTATGCCGGCCTGGTTCGAGCGGTAGGGCGGGGATTTATCCCTGACGCGAAAAGCGGTTGGAATCGACCGGGGCTGGTAGGTCGGGGATTTATCCCCGACAAGAACGCGCGAGATCAACCAGGCCTTTAGGCCCTGAGGTATAGCCGCCGGAGCGGAAAAGCATACCTCAGGGGTCAAAACCCCTTTCCCGTAAGGCCGTCCTATTGCCGGGGATGAATCCCCGGCCTACCGCTCCCGGCTTGCAACATCGCTGCGTCTTTAGAACCAATGTCGTCTGTGGCGGAGCGGCCTTGTGGGCAGGACGAGTTGTTGCATCGGTGCCGAGGGGATCTGTTCAGTCAATTGTGAACTTTCCAACGACGGACTTATGGTATCCGCGAGAATATCAACATCACCGCAGATCGATTCCGATCCACATTGTGCGAGAAGCTTCAAGGCTATATATGTTCCCGCTTTCACTTCAATTTGTTTCTCTTCCCGAATTTTAAAGCATCTGGCCCGCACCTTCAGCCCGTAGATTCCTTGGTCCAAATGCAAAACGCCTCGCCGGTTGCGTCGGTTGCGGCATCGAACCGCGCGCCCGATCCTTCTGCCGTAGCCTCGATGAGCGCACCCGGGATGCGAGCGCCACTCGTATCGGTGACATCCACAGCAAGCGTGCCCTCTGCATGCTGCTGCGCGAGAGCCGTGCAAGCACAGAGTGCAAAAACCATAGCGGCGATGCGTGCGCAGACCATGGGTAGCATGGTGGCATGGCCGAATGCGCGTGTCAAAGGGGTCCTTACCGCATTGGCCATTTATGACAGGCCCCGTGCTAGCCTATTGAGGCGCAGCTCATTGTTTTGTTTTCAGTGCACGAGGCGAACAATGTTTCGATCAATCATTGCTCTGTTCAAGAAGGAACCATCTCCATCCAGCTTGGAGGAGAAGCTCGACTTATTAGCTCGCTTCGGATTCCGATTGGAGGAACCCTTCACGGTTGACGATCTGTTAACGTCCTGGAGCAGAGACGTATTCGAGAAACCTGGTTTCAATATGATTCTGGTGGGCCTTGGCATGACGGAGGAAAAACCTCCCTGGAGAAACCACTGCCCAACTGTTTGGCATTTCGACACGGAATGCATTGAAGACAACGGAGATTACGTCCGAATCGCCGAACGAATGAAAACTCTTGCGCAAGGGTCTTTGCCAATCTGCGGCCTCCGCGATCAAGTTGATATAGAAGAGGGCATTGCATGGTTAGAGTTTGACTTTGAAGGCAAGACTATCCATGTGGATTGCAAAGTCAATGACGATTGGGTGGACGAAGCGGTGTTTTCCCGCTTTGCCCACATTCTCTCAATATCCGATCCGACAAAGATATTCCTCTACTACGACCTTGGCGGACAAGATTGCATACTAGCCTGCGCGACGAAGACACAGTTCAAAGAACTAAAGCAAGCAGGAATCGCATTCAAGCCATTGACTGGCGCAACGATCGGTTGAAAGTTGTGCAAGAACGGTCGCGCTTCAGATTTCTAGGATGACCGGCATAATCATCGGCCGCCGTCCAGTGGTTTTCTGGATCAGCCTCTTCAGTTCGGAGCGGACCTTGTCTTTGACCAAACCGTAGTCGGACTTCTGCTCGGTGGTCAGGCTGTCGAGGGTCTTCAGCACCATCTCGCGAGCCAGGTCGGTGATGTCCGCGCCGCCAAAGCCGCGCATCACAATTTCAGGAGCTTGCTCCACCTTGCCAGTGCGCTTGTTGATGGCCAGCAGGGCCAGCACGATGCCGTCTTCCGACAGAATGCGGCGGTCCTTGATGATCAGGTCTTCGACGACATCCGTGGTTGAGCCGGAGTCGATGAGGATGCGGCCGGCTGTGACCTTATCCTTCTTCCGCGCGTCGGTCTTGTCCAGTTCCAGCACGTCGCCGTCTTCAATGACGATGGCGTGCTCGACGGCGCCGGTCTCCATGGCCACGCGGGCGTGCTTCTGCAGGTTGCGGTAGTCGCCGTGAACCGGGATAAAGTACTTGGGCCGGACGAGGTTGATAAGCAGGCGCTGCTCTTCCTGCGCGCCGTGGCCGCTCACGTGAATCAATCCATTTGATCCGTCGTCGCAGATGACGTTGGCGTCGCGGCGGCAGAGGTGGTCGATCACCCGGAAGATGCTCTTCTCGTTGCCAGGAATAATTCTGGAGCTGAGGATCACGGTGTCGCCGGCGTCGACGCGGGCGTGCTTGTGGTTGTCGACCGCGGCGCGGCTGAGCGCGCTCATCGGCTCGCCTTGCGTGCCGCTGATCAGAATCATCAACTGCTCGGGCGAGTAGTCGCGCATCTGGCCGGGATTGATGACCAGGCCCTGCGGAATCTCGATGTAACCCAGATCCTGCGCAATCTCCGTGCTCTCCATCATGGAGCGGCCGACGATGGCCACCTTGCGGCCATGCTGCCGGGCCAGATCGAGGGCGATGCGGATGCGAAAGATGGAGGAAGAGAAGCAACTGAAGAAGAGCTTCTTCTTGGTTTGCGAAAAGACCTCGTCGAGGCGGGGAATGACGGCGCGCTCGCTGGGCGTATAGCCGGAGCGATCGACATTTGTCGAGTCCTGGAGCAGGGCGAGGACGCCGCGCTTGCCGTATTCGGCGAAGGTGTGCAGGTCGAAGGCATGGCCGTCGAGCGGCGAGAGGTCGATCTTGAAGTCGCCGGTGTGAATGACAACGCCGACCGGGGTTTCGATGGCCAGAGCCACGCAGTCCACCAGCGAATGGGTAACGCGAATCGGCTCGACCGTGAAGGGGCCGATCGTGAACCTTTCCTTCGGCTTGATCTCGATGAGCGTGGTTTCATCGAGCAGGTGATTCTCTTCGAGGTTGCCTTCCACGTAGGCGAGCGTGAACTCGGTGCCGTAGACGGGAACCTTCAGTTCCGAGAGGAACCAGGGCAGGCCGCCGATGTGGTCCTGGTGGCCGTGTGTAAGGATAATGGCGCGGACATGCGCCTTGTTTTCAATGAGGTAGGTGATATCGGGAACGACGATATCCACGCCCAGCAACTCCGACTCGGGGAACATCAGGCCGGCGTCGATCACGATAATGTCGTCTTCCCAGCGCAGCGCGAGGCAGTTCATGCCAAATTCACCAAGGCCGCCAAGAGGAATAATTTTCAGTTTTTTCGTTTGCATCTGTCAGTACTGATGCTAACACCTGTGGGAGAAGCGAGGTTGGCGGTGAGAGAGGGCGGCTCTTGGTTTGGCGCGACCTGGCAACGCCTTCGTCCTTAATCCTTTCAGCGCCGCGCAGCGCTTAGATTTGTATACCGATTGACGCCCTGCCGCCTTTGAGCGTTGCATCCTCCTTTCGCGTCTATCCGTTACGAAAACAGGTAGCCGAAGCTGGTACCCTGATAGCTGATAAAAAACCTTGGAAAGGCCGGAACCCCGGCGAGCGTAGGCATGGCAGAATTCGTTATCAAGTTAGCCGATGAGCGTGGTCGCGTGCAGGAGCAGGTGCAGACGGCGGCCACCCCCGAGGAACTGCGGGCTCGCTTTGCCCATGCCGGCTACCATGTGTTCTCGATCCGCGCCCGCTCGGGGTTTGCCGGGATGAAGCGGCGCAAGGTCAAGCTGGAGCCCTTTCTCATCTTCAACCAGCAGTTTCTGACGCTGATCCGGGCGGGATTGCCGATTCTCGGCTCCCTGCTGATGCTGGCCAAGAACCAGAAAAATGCCCACTTTGCCGCCCAGTTGGACGACATATCGGCGCGTGTGAAGACCGGCGAATCCCTCTCTTCGGCCTTCGAGGCGCAAACCGGCTTCCCGGTCATGTACACCACGACGCTGCTGGCCGGCGAACGCTCCGGCAACCTGCTCGAGGTGCTGGAGCGCTACGTCAGCTTCCAGCGCATCTCTCTCACCTTCCGCAAGAAGCTGATCACTTCGCTCATCTATCCATGCGTGCTGATGACGCTGGTCACGGGGCTGGTGTTCTTCATGTTCGCGTACGTGGTGCCGCAGTTTGCCACCCTGTATGACCAGCTCGGCTCCAAGCTGCCCGCCATGACGATCGCGCTGCTGAGCTTCAGCAAATGGTTGAATCACAATCTGCTGTGGATTCTGCTCATCGTGGTGGCCGTAGCCGCCACAATCTACCGTTTCTCCATCACCGACAAGGGCAGGGATGTTGTCGACGGCATCCGCATTCGCATGCCGCTCTTCGGCAAGATCTGGCTCAAATATCAGGTGGCGCTGTTCGCACGCACCCTCTCCACGCTGCTCACCGGCGGATTGTCGCTGGTTCCTTCGCTGGAGACAGCGGCGCGCTCCATCTCATCGCGGCGGGTTTCCAAGGCGGTCTTCAAATCGATCACGACGGTGCGCGAAGGCAAGAGCCTGGCCGAGGCGCTGGGCCAGACCGGCGTCTTTCCCGACCTGGCCGAGGAGATGATTACCGTGGGCGAACAGACCGGCGCGCTGCCGGCGATGCTCAATTCGGTCGCTGAGTTTTTCGAGGAGGACGTGGCGACGGCCCTCACCGCATCGCTCGCGCTCATCGAACCGGCCATTCTCATCATTATGGGTATCGTGGTTGTGTTTATTCTCATCTCGCTGTACCTGCCGATCTTCTCGCTGGGATCGACAGGAGCGGCACAGGGGTAATGGCCATGGCTGACGCAACAACATTGACGGTTCCGCTTCCCGCCGTTCAGGACGAGCGGGCAATCGCCGAGGCGCTGGCGCTGCGCTATCACGCCGAGTTTGTCGACCTGAAGAACTTCAAGATTCAGCACGACCTGCTGCGCACGGTGCCAGTGGAGCTGATGTTCCGCTACAACTTTGTGCCCATCGAACAGCAGCAGGACGCGCTGGTGATTGCGGTCAGCGACCCATCGCGGCTCATGGTGCTGGACGAAATCGCCGGGCTGCTCGCGCATCGCATCATTGCTCGCGTAGCTACGCTCTCGCAGATTACCGACCTGCTGAAAAAGACCGAGCAATCGCAGCGCGTGCTCGATGAGGCCAGTGAGGGTCTCACCTTCGATGTGCTCACCGGCGACGAAAACTCCGACGAAAACATCTCCATCGAAAAGCTGACCAGCGAAGAAGACATCAGCCCCATCATCCGGCTGGTGGATACGACCATCTTCACGGCACTGGAACGGCGCGCCTCGGATATTCACATCGAGACCAACGACGACTCGCTGGTGATCAAGTACCGCATCGACGGCGTGCTGCAGGCGGCCATGGCGCCCATCGCCCGCGAGCATCACTCAACCATCCTGAGCCGCATCAAGATCATGAGCGAGCTGGACATTGCCGAACGCCGCGTTCCCCAGGATGGACGTTTCCGTGTCCGCTACAAAGGAAGGCTGATCGACTTCCGCGTCTCCATCATGCCCACCGTGCATGGCGAGAACGCCGTGCTCCGCGTGCTCGACAAGGAGTCGATGAGCGAGAAGTTCCGCAACCTGACCCTGGATGTCGTAGGCTTCGCCGAGGAGGATTTGCGCCGCTTCCGCCGCTATATTCGCGAGCCTTATGGCATGGTGCTGGTGACCGGACCCACCGGCTCGGGCAAGACGACCACGCTTTACGCCGCCTTGAACGAGATCAAGAGCGACGAGGATAAGATCATCACCATTGAAGATCCGGTGGAATACCAGATTCGCGGCATCACGCAGATTCCTGTCAACGAGAAAAAGGGGCTGACGTTTGCGCGCGGGCTGCGGTCCATCCTGCGCCACGACCCCGACAAGATTCTGGTCGGCGAAATCCGCGACAACGAGACGGCGCAGATTGCCATCAACTCCGCGCTGACCGGGCACTTGGTGTTTACCACCGTTCACGCCAACAACGTGGTGGACGTGCTGGGCCGCTTTGTGAACATGGGCGTGGAAATTTATAACTTCGTCTCCGCGCTGAACTGCATTCTGGCGCAGCGGCTGGTGAGAACTAACTGCGACCACTGCGCGCGCACGGTTTTTTACGGCGACGATGTTCTGCATGCCTGCGGCATGGATCCCGACGAGTGGCACGGCTTTGGCTTCCGCGAGGGCGCGGGATGCATCGAGTGCGGGGGAACGGGCTTCCGAGGCCGAACCGCCATCCATGAACTGCTTGACTTGACCGACCCCATCCGCGAAATCATTCTGGAAAAGAAGCCCACCTCCGAAATTCGCAAGCTGGCCCGGAAAGAGGGCATGACCTTTCTGCGCGAATCGGCGCTGGAGCGCGTTCGCCGCGGCTTGACAACGCTGAAGGAAATCAACAAGGTTACGTTTATCGAGGCATCGCGCTGATGAATTCGATTCTGAGCAAGGGCGGTTCCCAGCCCGGCACGCGTCCTCCCGTAGCGGTCGAGATTACGCCCGAGGGAGTACTGGCCGCAGCGTTGCCGGGGCCCGGCCAGCTGCCGGTCTACGCCTACCAATCCCTGCCGGCCGGCGCGCTTTTGCCCGGAATCGGTGAGCCCAACGTGAGAGCGCCGGAGGCCATAGTGGATGCGATTCGCTCCACGCTGGACGAGGTTTCGCCGCGCACGCGCTCCGTCACTTTGATACTGCCGGACACCGTAGTCCGGGTCTTCGTGCTTGACTTCGATTCCCTCCCCGCCAAGCCGGTAGAAGCCTACCCGGTACTGCGCTTCCGCCTGCGTAAAATGGTCCCCTTCGACGTGGAACACGCCGGAGTCACCTACCAGGTGCTCGTCGAGAACAAGACCGAGTGCAAAGTGCTGGCCGCTGTTATTCCAGGGCCAGTGCTGGCCGAATATGAGGCTGTAGTTCGCGCTGCCGGCTACGAGCCCGGCGCGGTGCTCCCGTCCAGTCTGGCTGCGTTGGAGGCCCTCGACTCCCTGGAGGCCGTACTCATCGCCAACCTGAGCCCTGTGGCGTTGACCACCTGCATCGCCAACGGGCAAGATCTGCTGCTCTATCGCACCCTTGACCTTCCTCTCGACCCCAACGTGCGCTTGCAAGAGGTGCAGCGCGGCATTGCCGTGGCCGCTGCGTATTATGAAGACAAATTGGGAGCCCGCCCACTCCGGTTGCATTTTGCCGGTAACAACGGAGCGGAGTACGAAGATGGCATTCACAGCGGCGCTGATGCCTTCGCTCTCTGGCTCAACGATCCGGAACTGAACGTCGTCGATCTTGCGCCCCGGCCCGAAATCGGAGTTTTGACGTCGCTCGGAGATGCAAGCGTTGCCGGCGTGGCCGGCGCACTAGCGTGCTGTGTCGGGCAGGCGGGGGCAAGATAATGCGCATCGTTCTCAATCTTGCCACCCGCCCCTTCGCCGACCTGGGACCGGCCATCAAGCGCCTGCGCATCGCCATGGGCGTGCTGGCCGTCGTCGCTATCGCGCTGGGTCTGGGTCTGCACGCTCTCGATAAGCAGGCCGAGGCAGCCCGCGCCCGCGACCACTCGCTCGACGGCCAAATCGCTCGCGTCGCCCAGGAACGCCAGGGTTACCAGGACATGATGCGCCAGCCGGCCAACGCCCAGTTGCTGGCCCACATTGGCGTGCTTAACCGGCTCTTCGACGAAAAGACATTCAGTTGGACTCTGGCCATGGAGGATCTGGAAACTGTGCTGCCCGGCGGCGTGCAGGTCTCTACCCTCGAGCCGGTCCGCGCCAAGGACGGGCGCATCACTCTGCACCTGCGCGTCATCGGCCCCCGCGACAAGGCGGTGGAACTGGTTCGCAATCTGGAGCACTCCAGACGCTTTCTTATGCCCCGCATCGTGGGTGAGAACTCGGAGTCCACCGAAGGCCCCGCTGGGCGTTTGGAGCCGGTGAGCGCCTCGAATCGCGTGGACTTCGATCTGCTGGCCGATTACAACCCGGCTCCAGCGGGCGAGCGCAATAGGGTCAGAAAGCTGGTCGCGGTCCCCGAGGATTCCGACGGCCATCCTACGCTGCGAACAAACCATGGCGCCGGCCCAGGCACGATCCACCATGGGTCCGGCCGTCCGCCGTATACCGGCATGTCCTCGCCGAAGCCCAACCCCTCAGTTTATTCAACGCCCGGAGGTCCTCGATGAGCAGCCATCCGTCCTCCCCATGGCGCGAGCGCCTGACCTCCCCGCTCACCTGGCATTTTGCCGGCTTCGCCGTGCTGCTTGTACTTGTGATCGGTTTGGCTATCCGGCTTGGCCTGGACTGGGCCGCTACCAATGGCCGGTCTACCGATGCCCTGGCCGGCAAGCAGGTTGAGCTCAAGGCTCTGGACATGCAAACCGCTCCCTTGCGCGGCCTCGACAAGCGCGTCGCAGAGTCCCGCTCAAAAATGGAAGCCTTCTACGCCGAGCGCATCCCGCCTAACTACTCCTCGATCGCGGCTCGCATCGGTGAGCTTCAAGTCAAATCCGGCGTGCGCCTCTCCAGGGTGCAATATTCCCAAGGCCCCCCGGGCTCCGATCTGACTGAAATCTCGATGGACGCCGGCATCAGCGGCGGATATCCCCAGATCATGCGCTTTGTAAACAGCATCGAGCGCGACCAGACCTTCTTTGTCATCCGTGCGATGGCTCTGACCGGCCAGCAGGGCGGCTTGGTCAACCTGCGGCTGCGGGTTTCCACCTGGCTGCGGCCGGCCGATGCCGAGGCCAGCGGATTGCCGCCGACCCCCGAAGCTGGGGATGTTACGACTACGCCCGCCCCACCCCCCAGCGGCGGAAAGGAGGGCGAGTAGCCATGGCCCTTCGTCTGGGAACGGAAAACAAGAAGCAGGTCTATATCGTCGTCGGTCTCTTTGCTGTGATCATCCCGGCACTAGCCTGGGAGATGTACGGCATGTTTGCCACACCCTCCACGCCGGTTCGCACCGTAGCGCCTGTTCCGGTTCCGGCGCTGCATTCTGCTCCCGTCGCGCCACAGTACTCATCGGCTTCCTCCGCACCCGCAGGCAAGGAAGCGGAAAAGCTCTCCAACTCCGGCCTCGACCCAACGCTGTACCTCGACAAGCTGGACCAGAGCGAGCAGGTGGAATATGCAGGCACGGGCCGGAACATCTTTTCCGCTGAGTCCGCGCCGCCCGTTATTCCTATCCCACTCGTGGGTCCACGTCCAGGCCAGCCTAACGTGACTCCCTCTGGCCCGCCGCCTCCGCCCGCGCCGCCCAAGCCGCCGCCCATCGACCTCAAGTATTTCGGCTACACCCAGGCCAAGGACAAATCGCTCAAAGCCTTCTTTGTCCATGGGGACGACATCTTTATGGCCAAATCCGGCGAAATTGTCGACCATCGCTACAAGGTAGGCGCCATCACAGCGAGTAGCGTCCAGGTCACCGATCTGGGCTACAACAACACGGAAACCCTGCACATGGTGGCCAACTAAACCGCGATGGTCAAGCCCATCCCAATTCGCCGCCATCACCAACCTGCCGAGGATGGTTACATTCTGGTTGTTGTCATGTTCTTGCTGGCGACACTCATCCTCGCCCTGGCCGTTGCCGCTCCGATCGTCAAAAAGGATCTTCAGCGCGATCGCGACATCGAGACCATGCACCGCGGCAAGCAGTACGCCCGCGCCATCAAGCTCTACTACAAAAAGTTCGGTGCCTATCCGCCCAGCGTTGACGCACTGGTCAACACCAACATGGTCCGCTTCCTGCGCAAGAAGTACGTCGATCCCACCACTGGCAAGGATGAGTGGAAGATCATACACGTCGGCCAGAACAAGTTACCGACAGCCTGGGGCTTTTTTGGCGTGCCTCTCAATGGCGCAGCCATCACAGGCGGTCTCTGCGGCAACGCGCTGCCTGGTTCAACACCTTCCAGCCCAGGCTCGTCAAGCGGCAGTTCGATGTTTTCATCGGGTAGTTCCGGAACCGGCTTCGGTTCATCCCCCGCCGGAACCGGCGGCTGCCCCAATACTTCGACCACCAGCACCGATCAGAATGCTGCGAACGCCAACGCTACGAACGCCAACACCGCGAACGGCGCCAACAGCAATTCAACCTCGGGAACGGGCCTGAACGGCCAAACCTTTGGCGGAGGGCCCATCATGGGCGTTTCGCCCGCCAGCCCCAAGCAGTCCATCCTTCTCTACCATAAGATGAACCACTACAAGGACTGGGAGTTCGTCTACGATCCGCTTGCCGAGCAAATGATGCAGCAGGGGATGCAGGGAGGGAATCTAGGCAATAACGGCCTCGGAGGCAACCCAGGTGCTGGCGTGACCCCAGGCATTGGTGGCAATCCTAGCCCCGGAGGCAACCCCAGCGGAAATCCGCCTGGAGGCGGCGTTACGCCCCCACCCGCGACGCAGCAGCAGTAGGCTAGACCAGCAGAATCTTCCCCACACGCGCCCAAACACAAAAGGCCCGCTCCTTCGCGAAGGAACGGGCCTTTTGCATGGACTACCTATGCCAAATTGCGGGTAGATTACACGCTGAACGAGGAGCCGCAGCCGCAGGTGCTCTTTACCTGGGGGTTCTCAAACTTGAAGCCGGCCGCTTCCAGCGTCTCCACGTAGTCGACGATGCAGCCGTTGAGGTACATCAGCGAGGTGGCGTCCACAAAGACCTGCAAGTCGTCGAACTTGAAAACCTTGTCCATCATGCCGCTCTGGTTCTCAAAAGCCATCGAGTACTGGAAGCCGGAGCAGCCGCCGCCCACCACGCCGATGCGCAGTCCTGCGGGCAATGGATCCTGAGTGGCCATGATCTCGCGCACTTTGGCGATGGCCGGAGGGGTCAGGGAAAGAGGCGCCTTCTTTTCGGTTTCCTGTGTGGGTGCAACGGTTGCTGTGGCCATTTTGTCTCCTAACGGTGAATTGCTTCCGTAACCTAACTCTACCGCGCCGCGGGCTGGGATACAAGCCCTATACGTGTGATTACCACGCGGTTACTACAAGATTACTAACAGATGCCGCCAAAGACCGAAAAGTCGCAGTATCTGCCCCCACCTTGGCGGGATGTTAAGTCAGCACAAGAGGTGGTATTTCATATGTAGTTCAGTAAGAAGACTTGCTCAACCGTCAACGCAAGTCCAAATCGGGAAGGAACGGAAAGCTTGCTTGCACCGTACAGATACCCGTGACCACGATCACGACGCCGGCCCTCGTTTAGGGCTACGATGTTCAACCGTACGGCCCCTCTACTCACGAGCCGCGTCTCCCTCCCCGGACCCGCTGGTATCTGGGACCCCAATATCCTCAGGAGGTGGAGTATGACACAATTTGTTCCTGCAATGTGGTCGGTATGGGGCGGAACGGTGCTGGTACTGTTCGCCCTGAAGATGTACATGATGCGATTGACCCGAGACGAGGATGCGCAGATCGTCCTCGACGAATCGTTCGATCATGTACGGGTCGCACAGGCTGCCTTGGTGGCGAAGGTCGACAAGATAGAGCCCCTGGAGAGAATAGCCGTGTGGCTCACAGGAGCGACGACGATGTTCGTCATTGTCTACTACGTCCGGGACATCGCCCTCAACCTGCACCTGCTTGGCTAGACCGCTTTTGTTTCACTGCGATTGCCTCGCCGGCAGGCGGCCACCCTCGGGTAGCCTCCTGCCGCTGGTTCTCTCCATTCCGCGCTCTGGGGAATCCCCGTGTGCAATTCAGACTACTCAACTTCCTGCTTGGCGCGGTAGCCATCGCGGGTAAGAATGTCGAACTTGAGCGGCTTGTGTTTCTCGTCCTGCATGCGCAGCGGCTGGCCCTCTTCGTCCACCAGCTCCACGCGCAGCTTGCGATAGGTGCCGTCCTGCTTGGCATTGGTCGGGCGGTAGACTAATTCATATTTTGAGCGAATGTTCTGGTTAATCTGCTGGAAAATATCCGGCAATTCTCCTTGAAATCGGGGGAAGTAACTGGCGCCGCCCGTGAGGTTGGCAAACGTCCTCATCTGGTTGTCGGCCTGGAGATTATCCATTTCGCGCATCTGGGCCCCCATGCCGGGCCCGCCTTCCGTCATTGCCCGCAACGCCCCCCCCGTCGAGACTGTGAAGATGGTGATGTCCTGCGAGGCCTTCACCTTCTTCAAAATCTTGTCTAAGGTCAGCTTCGAGAAAGTATCCCGCCCGGAAGCGATGACAATGATGTACTTGCGCCCTTCGATGCGGTCAAGCCTGTCCAGGCCTTCGTAGAGCGCGTCGTAGAGGTTGGTTTCACTGAAGCCGGGGTAGCGCAGCGAGTTGATGGCCTGTAGGAGTTGGCTCTTGTCCTGAGTAAAGTCGGTTACGATCTGTGTGCGCATGTCGAAGGTCATCAGGGCCACGTAGTCCTGAGGGCGCAATTGCTGGGCAAAGGCATAGGCCGTATTCAGCATGTCGCCGGCCTTGATCCACCAAGCGCCGTTTTGGGCAAACTCGCAAATCATAAGCGCCGTGATTGGCGCCTCAACCCGCTTGAAGCCTGAGACCTTCTGTTCCACTCCATCTTCGTAAATGCGAAAATTGCTGGGCTTGAGGCCCGGAACGAACTGATGCGTCTTCTCCAGAAGCACGCCCACGTCCACCGTGACCTCGGGAACATCGACGCGCAAAGAGAAATTCGGCATCCCCTCTGGATTTTTGACCTTGGGCGCGGCCGGAGCCGGCGGCGGTACATCTTCCGGCGCCTCCTTCTTCTTGGGCAGCGCAATCACGCCGCTATCGGCGCCGGGCCCCCCCGCGTCGGGCGCAGCCTGGTCCGGCTGCTGCTGGGGCGGTTGTGCCTGTTGCGCTTGCTGGAGTTGCAGCGTGGCCTGGGCCAGACCAAACGGCACGGCGCCGAAGGCTAGAAGGACGACAACCCCAAACGCTAGCCAGAAACGTCGAAAAGGGAAACGGGATGTGCGCTCTTTTGATTGTGCGGACATGACGACCTCTGTGTTCAACAGCATACGGGAAGACAGCTTCTTGCCACTAGCCACCACAGGCGGGAAGCCGCGGGAAACCTGTACTCTTATAGACGTGGAAACTCGCCTGAAGGAAATCCGGACTCCCCGCGCTGCACTGGTTGTGGCCCGGATCCCCGTGCCCGTCGTTGCGCCGCCTGTCGCGCTTGTGCGGCTTGGCCTGCTCCTTTTACTTGGCTCCGGCCTGCTCCTGGCGCAAAGCACACCCGTGCCCGTGGGGCCGCCACCCTCCAGCGGAGGATTCTTCCCGCTCAGCGAGGTGCGCGCCGGCATGACCGCGACTGCCTGGACGGTCTTCACCGGGACCAAACCTGAACCCATGGAGGTTCAGATTCTGGGCGTCCTGCGCGGGGCGCGCGGCCCCGGCCACGACATGATCCTCGCCCAGCTCCATGGCGCAAAGCCCGAATACACCGGCGTTGTGGCGGGCATGAGCGGAAGCCCGGTATACATCGGCAACCGGCTGCTGGGATCGCTCTCCTACCGCATAGGCCAGTTCAGTAAAGACCCCATCGCCGGCATCACGCCCATCGAGCAAATGCTCGAGGTGCGCGATCTGCCCGTCGAGCCGTCGCTCACCACTGCCGCCGGCCCGCGTTCTGCTCCCGATGTAAGCCCCGTTTCAAGCCCTGGCAGCGGCCCGTCGATCCCTGCCGCCTCGGCGGACGGCATGAACTTCCAGGCCATGGAGACGCCACTGGTGATGAGCGGCTTCCGCCCTGAAGCTATTCGCCTATGGCAGCAACAGACCGCCGGCACTGGCCTCGATATGGTTGCCGCCGGGGGCATGAGCGGCTCATCCAAATCAGGTACCGGGCCTTCCTCGGGATATTTCGCTGATCCCTCCCCCGCCGCGATGGCCAGTATCGTGCCCGGCTCCGCCGTCAGCATGCAATTGGTGCGTGGCGACCTGGAGATTGCCGCCACCTGCACCGTCACCTACGTCGATCCCAAACAGCTTCTCGCCTGCGGCCATCCCGTTCTGCAAGCAGGGCCCGTTTCGCTGCCCATGACCACAACGGAGGTGCTGGCCACTCTGGCCTCCCCGTTGAACGCCTTCAAAATCGTCAACACCGGCGACCCCATCGGCGCATTTACCGAGGACCGCGACTCCGCCATTCGCGGCGTCTTCGGCCAAAAGCCGCGCATGATCCCCGTGCATATTGCTGTGCACTCGGCCGCTGGCGAGCGAAAGCTCAACATTGAAGTGCTGGACCTGCCCTCGCTCACCCCACAGGCCGTGCTGGTGGCCCTCTACGAATCCCTGCTCGCCTCCAACGACAACACCGCCGACACCAGCTACCACCTCACCGGCTCCATCGATGTGGACGGCTATCCCGCTTCCCCGCTCAATCTCTGGGTCTCGGCAGGCGAGCAGCTGCCCGCGCCGCTCGAGACTGCCCTGCTCGCGGGTGAGCACTTCTCGCGCCTTTATTCAAATGGCGCGCGGCAAGGCGATGTGCACAGAATCGATCTAAGCATCGAGGCCATTCCCCGCCGCATTCAGGTGCAGCTCGAAACAGCGCGGCTGGTTTCAAACGACATCGTCCACGCCGGCGATACCGTGATGATCGAGGCGACCCTCCGTCCCTGGCAGCAGCCGGCGCGCAATGTGCGCATTCCTGTTACCCTGCCTGCCCGGCTCGCCGCGGGCAACCTCCGCCTTTTGATTTCGGATTCCGGTACGCTGGACCGGACTCTGGACCAACCCCGGTTTTCCACACGCCTCGCCGATCTTGAAACCGTGCTGGCCCAGGACCGGGCGCAGCACCCGGCTGACCGCATCTATGTAAGTCTGCTGGTGCCTGAAACCCAGGCTGCCGTCAACGGTCAATCGCTCACAAGCCTACCGCTTTCAGTCGCTAATGCGCTTGAGCCCATCCGCGCTGCGCAGGATGTGAACCTCAATGGAGAGTCGGCGGATCTGCTCGGGCAGGCTTCTGCCGGAGGGGTTTTGAACGGCTTTCAGATTCTTAATCTACGCATTGAGACGGGCGGCGGTTTAGACTAAAGGTGACGTAGAAGGTCTCTCCCCTACTTTCGGGGCTGGCGCTTTTGGGGAAGTATGCTGGCCTCTTTACCACCTCAGCGAGGACTTCGGATCGACCATGGCCCTAATTCAAGGACTTGCAGTACACGCGGCTGGAGCGGAACTCTTGCCCTATCGCTACGACCCCGGCAAGCTGGGAGCGCACGAAGTGGAGATCGCCATCACCCACTGCGGCATCTGCCATAGCGATCTTCACCTGATAGCGAACGACTGGGGTATCAGCCAGTATCCGTTCATACCGGGCCATGAAGTCGTAGGCACCGTTGCGGCCGTGGGCGCAGACGTTCGATCGCTCGAGGAGGGCCAGCGCGTAGGCCTGGGCTGGCAATCGAACTCATGCGGCGAGTGCGAATGGTGTACGCAAGGGATGGAGAACCTTTGCCCCGCTGCGGAGGGCACCTGCGTCCATCGCAACGGCGGCTATGCGGAGAGTGTCCGCGCCAATGCCCGCTTTGTCATTCCCCTTCCCGCAAGCCTCGACAGCGAACACGCAGCGCCGCTTCTATGCGGGGGCATCACAGTCTATAACCCGCTGCGTACTCATGGCATCAATCCCTCTTCGCGGGTGGGGGTTATCGGTATCGGCGGACTTGGCCACATGGCTATCCAGTTCGCGCGAGTCTTCGGCGCGGAGGTAACGGCCTTTTCCACCTCGGCCGGCAAGGAAGAGGAAGCACGCGCTCTGGGCGCGCACCGTTTCGTCAACAGCCGCGAATCCAAAGCGCTGAAAGAAGTTGCAGGCAGCCTGGATTTCATTTTGAGCACAGTGAACGCCGATCAGGATTGGGGAACCTACATTCAGGCTCTGCGGCCCACCGGCACGCTGTGCTTTGTCGGCGTTCCGCCGTCTCCAGTCGCTGTCCACGCATTTCCGCTCATCTCCGGCCTACGCTCCATCACCGGCAATCCAACCGGCAGCCCTTATCGCTTGAAGGAAATGCTTGAAGTAGCCGCCCGTCACGGCGTGCAGGCCCAAACCGAGCGCTTCCCCATGGCCAAGGCCAACGAAGCCATCGAGAAGGTCAAGAAGAACAAGGTCCGCTACCGCGCCGTGCTGGCAAATTAAACCATCCTCATTGCGATGCAGGGTTGTGGGTGCGCCAACCCTCGCCGCGCCTTCTTTCGGCGTCTAGGGTGGAAATGCGGGGTTCCCGCCTCCGTCTCATCTTCACAATTCAGTGAGCAAATCTGGCCAGCCAAGGCAATCCCGTCCGTTGGATACTCCTCGTGGATTAAGAATCGCGTTCCGGCCCAGCCAAGGAGCAACCCATCTCTGTCTGCGCGGACTCTCAATCAACAGGAGGTTTCAATGAATATCAGCTGGATGGAACCAAAATACATCTTTGCCGTGATCGTCCTGGTCATGCTCATCAGCATTCCCATCGGCATATACCTCGAACGGCGCAAGAAGAAAAGCCTGGCGCTGCGCAATCAGTTTGGGGCCGAGTATGACCATGCCGTCATTGTGCATGGATCGGAAGAAAAGGCCGAAGCCAAGCTGATTGATCGCGCCGCCCGCGTGGAAAGCCTGAAGATCCATCTCCTCGCTCCCACGGAGCGCGCACGTTTCCTGGCCGAATGGGAGATGGTGCAATCCCGCTTCATCGATCATCCCAAGGGCGCAGTCATTGAAGCCGACGAGCTGATCAACACCGTCTTGCTGGCACGTGGCTATCCCGCCTCCACCTTCGAGCAGCGCGCTGCTGACCTATCCGTTAACCATCCCCTGCTGATGCAGAATTACCGCTCGGCGCATGGCATCGTGGTGCGTCCTGGCCCTGTGCTGGCAACCACGGAAGAGTTGCGGGCCGCAATGATCCACTACCGCGGTATCTTCGATGAACTCGTTCAGGCGCAGGTGCCGATCGAACGCAACCCAGCCGCCTGATCGTGAGGGGCGCGGCACCCCGCCTGACGGAGGCCGCGCCTCCCCGATCAGTAAGACCCGCAATATATCGCATTCTTATATGAAAATAGAATCGTGATCTCCGTGCGCATAGGCTCGGTCGGAAATGGGACGCTTCTGCTCCTAAGAGAATTGGGTAGTGGGTCCGATTGAACCTTCATACCTGACGTCCTTTCCCGTCTGGAACAACGGCGCCGGTAACGGGACAACGATAGCAGCTGATTTTCCCTAGTCCAGGCGCATTTGCATCAATCGAAATCATATGCAATGTAAGCGCCACATCGTGCACGCCACAGACGGCCGGATTTGTATTCTTCTTCTTGAAGCATTGTTCGGACATGCGCTTCTCCCGGTTCGGTTGAACCTCTGACGATTCCAGGCAGGACTCAAGTCTGAATGGACCGAGTGCCCGGTGCTCTGGACGTTATTTTGAGCACTGTGAACGCCGGCCGGATCAAGCGATAAGCTGTCCTGCCAACCTGGGAGCTAAGCCGCGCATCGTCAAGTGTGCGCAGCTCTCTCGATGAGCGTTTACGATACCGCCGCTGCGGCGGAGCTCATTTTCCGCGGCTTAAGGCCGGCGGAAACATGCCGCAGCAGATCGGCAGGATGGATCGGTTTGCTCAGCAGATCAAACCGGTGCCCTTGTCCGGCCGCCGACGCCAGCAAATCGGTCGTAGCAGCCTGTCCGGAAAACAGCAATATCTTGCAGTCGGGGAAGATCCGCCTGATCCTGACTGCTAGTTCTATCCCGTTCATCCCCGGCAGCATCACGTCGGTGAGCAACAGCTCCGGCGGCATCAGGAGTGCAGTCTCTAACGCCTCTTCCGCATCGTAGGCCGGTATCGCGGTATAACCGCTCCTGTTCAGAATCTCAGCAAGTGTATCGGTAATGACGGACTGGTCGTCTACCACAAGGACCACGGGGCGATTTGCAACCGCGCCTGTCGTCGATTTCATGGGGACTTGGTCAATCGGTATAGTCGGGAACTTCGTTTTTTGACTCATTTTGCTTCTCTCCTCGCAGATGGATTCCACAGTTCGAATCGCCTTCATCGCTTCTTCACGGTCCCTATAGACGCTCTGTAGCCGCTAGCGCTGCTGATGGGTTGTGAGTCCCCTATCTTTAAGCGCCGGGACTACCCCTATTACCCAACCTAGCAGCCTAATTGCAATACGGGGAGACTCTTTTTGATGCGGGTTAAATCTTTATAATCTGATACTTATTAGCCCTTTATAGCCGAGATCAGGGCCTTGGGAACTCTCGGGCAGGAAAGGGAAAATTTCTTGTAAGGCCTTGCGCATTCTCCATAGGATGAGTATGCTGACAGGTGAAGGATAGCTTTACGTTAATTTAGCCATACGTTAAGCGCACATTCCTCGCCAGAAACCTTGCCAGCTACGGAAACTATGGAGTACCAAACGACATGGCGACCAATTCAGAAGCGAACGCGACGCCCATGAACTTTCAATCCATTCGTCAACTCGACGTGCCGAAGGGGCGGGACGGAAAGCACAAAAAGATTGTTACGCAATTGTTGAGCGACATCGATCAGTTGCCGCTTGGCTCCGCGCTGAAGATCCCACTCAGTGCGCTGCCTGACTCGAAGGAAAATATCCGCTCCGCGCTCAATCGCGCGACCAATCAGAAAGGCATCGAAGTGGCCACATCCAGCGACGAGGAGCACCTCTACGTGTGGAGGGTCGAGCCCCAGTCCTGAAGCATTTTTTAGCTCGAGTTTCGGTTGAAGTCCTTCCCCTGTACGACAATCAGTCAATGACCTCAGTACGTATCGATAAATGGCTCTGGGCTGCCCGTTTCTTCAAGACGCGGGCGCTGGCCTCGAAGGCCTGTGACCTGGGCCGTATTCATTCCAACGGCATTCAAGCCAAGCCGGCGCGCGAAGTTCGCGTCGGCGACATGCTAACGGTGAGGAACGAGGGCGGCGAGTTTCAGATCGAGGTGCTGCTCCTCAGCGAGATGCGCGGCCCCGCTGCGGTGGCCCAGACGCTTTATCGCGAGACCGCAGCGAGCATCGCCGCGCGCCTCAAGCTGGCCGCGGAGCGCAAGGCCATGCAGGAGTTCGCGCCGCTGCCGGAACACCGGCCCTCCAAACGTGACCGGCGGCGCATCATCCAGTTTCGCGGCGGAGCGTAGCGTGATTGCGAGTGAGATCAGCGTCGGCCCCCTCAACCTGCCCGGCGCCGCCCGACTTTAGTAGACTCAACACCAGCATGTCTGTCATCGTCCCCACAATCAGCCGCCTTCGTTTCGCACTTCACCTCGCCGCGCTTGTCGTGGCTTTTTTGGCCGCCTCACAGCCGTCTCTGGCCCAGGGCACTCACCTTTGGACCCAATCGCGGATCGAGGATTTCGAGAAGGGTACGCCGCAGGGTGTTGCTCTCACCAGCGATGGCCATCTGCGCGAGGGGCCGGGCCTGAGCGAGGTGCTTACCACGCCCTCGACCTATGTATGGTCTGTGGCCGTGGACAAAATGGGCAGGGCGTACCTGGGAACCGGCTCGCCGGCCGCAGTGCTTCGCGTGGGGCCGGATGGCAAGCCCTTTACCCTCTTCGAGACCAAAGACCTCAGCGTGCAAGTAGTGCGGCTGGGGCCGGACGGAGCGCTCTACGCGGCCACGCTGCCCAGCGGCAAGGTATACCGGCTGAAGGCCGATGCGACGGCTAAGCAAGATGAGGCCAGCGCCACGGTGGTCTTCGACGCCGCCAACTTCGATGCACCAAAAGCAGGACCAGACGAAGCAAAACCCGCGCCAGACAGCTCCAAAACCACCGACGCAAAATCAGACAGCGACAAGCCCGACGCGAAGTCGCACTACATCTGGGACCTGACCTTCGATGCGGCCGGCCGCGTCTACGTCGCCACGGGCGGGCCGGGCGCCGTCTATCGCGTCGATCTCTCCAAACCCGGTGCAAAACCGGAGGTCTTCTTCAAATGCGACGAGGAGCACATCCGTTCGCTGGCATGGGACGCGAAGGGCAACCTGATCGCAGGTTCGGATGGTTCGGGGCTGATCTATCGCATCGATCCGCAAGGCAAGGGCTACGTGCTCTTCGAAGCGCCCAAGCGCGAGATCACGGCGGTTGCCGTGGCCGCCAACGGAACCATCTACGCCGCCAGCGTGGGCGACAAGAGCCACAATCCGCTGCCGCCGCTGCCTGTGCAGGGAGTCGGCTCGGTCACCATCACCATCGTCCAGCCAGGATCGCTGACCGCTGCCAACAGCAGCACTTCGTTACCCGAGGGCAGCGAAATATACGCACTGAGCGAAGGACAAGCCCCGCGCAAGATCTGGGCCGGCAAGGACGAGATCGTCTACGCGCTCGCCTCTCGCCCCGATGGGCTTCTCGCCCTCACCGGCAACCGCGGGCGCATTTTCAAAATCGCCGACGACGGAAGCTATGCCGACGTGGGGCATCTCGATGCGCAGCAGGGACTAAGCATGGCCGTAGCGGAAGATGGCGTGTTCATCGGCACCGGCAACACCGGCAAGTTTTTTCGCTTTGGGGCGACCACGAGCCAGCACGAATATGCCAGCGACGTGCTCGATGCCGGCGCGCTGGCCCGCTTTGGACGCATTGAAGTTGACCCCGGCTCGACCGGTTACGAGCTACTCACCCGCTCCGGCAACGTCGAGCAGCCCGTGCGCGGCCGAGGCGACTGGGGATGGTCCGATTGGCAGCCGCTCAAAGACGGCGCAATCGCCTCGCCGCCTGGTCGCTTCTTCGAGTGGAAAGCCATCCTGCACGCGGGAGCGGCGCTCGGCGGCGTCGGCGTCAACTACCTGCCCGTGAATGCGGCGCCCATGGTGGACGACCTCATCGTCGTACCCGGTGCGCGCGTCAATGCCCAGGCCGTCGCCCAGCCAGCCAACCTGTTACCCCCTGTCAACATTGTCTTCCCCGCAAGCCAGAGCGCCAGCTTTGATGCGAACTCCAGTCAGCCCTTACAGGCCTTCAAAGACCGCACCGCCATCACCGTCCACTGGGCGGCGCACGACGACAACGGCGACGACCTGATCTTTGCTCTCTATCTGCGCGGCGACGGCGAACACGTCTGGCGTTTGCTCAAGGATCAGATCACCGACAAGGCCTACAGCTTTGACGCAACGCAGATTCCCGACGGCGGCTATCAGATCAAGGTCGTGGCCTCCGACGCGCCCTCGCACACGCCCGCCGATGCCCTCACCGGCGACAAAGTTAGCGAGCGCTTCGAGGTGGATACCACGCCGCCCGTGGTCAGCGGGCTTGAAGCGAAATTACAACCCGTTGTTATCTGCGCTGGGTTGTGCCTTCCGTCAATTCACGTGACCTTCGACGCGGAAGACGCCTTCTCCGCCATCGCCCACGCCGAATACTCGCTCGACGCCGGCCCCTGGCAATACATCGAGCCGGTCGGCGCGCTCTCTGACTCGAAGCGTGAGCACTATGACATCCACATTCCGCTGCCCGCCGACAGCAAGACTGCCGAGCATCTCATCACCGTCCGCGTCTACGACCGCCACGACAACGTGGGCGTAGCCAAAACAGTATTTAACCCGAAATAGCATCAACCTTGTCTCACAGATTTGGGTGCCCCACCCTCGCCGCGTTTTTGTCTTTGCGGCTAGGGTGGGATCGCACGAGGCGCAATGCGATTCGAGCTTTACATAGCGGCGCGGTATCTCAAGGCCAAGCGGCGGCAGGCTGTGGTCGGCGTGGTCACCACCATCTCCATCGCTGGAGTCGCCGCTGGCGTGGCCGCCCTCATTATCGCCCTCGCCATCACCAACGGCATGAGGCGCGACCTCCAGGACCGTCTTCTCGGAGCCAGCGCCCATGTTGACCTGATGCGCATCGAGGCGGACGGCATCCGCGACTGGCAGCCGCTCCTCGCGCGTCTGCGCACCGTGCCTCACGTCGTCGCCGATGCGCCGGGCATCTATGGGCAGGTGTTGGTTTCCCGCGGCCCGCGCGCCGGCTTCGCGCTCATCAAAGGCATTCTCCCCGCCCAGGAGCGCACCGTCAGCAGCCTCCTCGACACCATCACCGAAGGATCGGCAAAAGACCTCGATCCCGCCGCCGCGCCTGACAAGAACCCATCCAACGCCCCCTATCCCGCTCTGGTCCTCGGCAGAGATCTTGCCGAGCAGATCGGCGCACAGGTGGGTGACAGTGTCCTGGTCACCAGCCCTCAGGGAGAGCTGACCCCGCTCGGCCTCGCGCCCAAATATCAGCGCTTCCGCGTCGTCGGCATCTACCACTCCGGCTTCTATCAATACGACGCGGCCATGGCCTTCATGCGCCTCAGCGACGCGCAGCGCCTCTTCAGCGAACCGGACCTGCTCTCGGTCATCAGCTTCAAAGTGGACGACCTCGACCGCGCGCCCGCCATTGCCCAGGCCATCGAACGCGCCGCCGGCCAGGGCTTCATGACCACCAACTGGATGGAGCAGAACCGCGAGCTCTTCCGCGCCCTCAAGCTCGAACAGGTCGTCACCTTCATCGTGATTGCGCTCATCGTCATCGTGGCCGCGCTCAACATTCTCATCGCGCTCACCATGATGGTGATGGAGAAGACCCGCGACATCGCCGTCATGATGAGCTTTGGCGTCGAGCCGGCCCAGGTGCGCCGCATCTTCCTGCTTCAGGGACTGCTCATCAGCATCATCGGCACCGTGGTTGGCCTCGCTCTCGGCTACCTCGCCGCCTGGGCCGGCGGACACTACCACTTCATCCATCTCTCCGCCGAGGTCTACTCCATCGATACCCTGCCCTTCGCCGCGCGCCCGATCGACGGCGTCATCGTCGCCGCCGTCTCCATCGGCATCTCGCTGCTGGCCACGCTCTACCCCTCGTCCGCCGCCGCCCGCGTCCTCCCCGCCGAAGCCCTACGCTACGAGTAACAGGCAACAAGCGCAGCAAGAACAAGCATTCAGTCTGCATTTTTTGAGATTTATTGTGGCAAAGGAGGGTTTGCTGGGAGGAAATAATCTGCAAAATATCCGGTCGAAAAGCCGAAATATTGTTGCGAGAGTAATCTTTTGTAAGGTATTTATTTACTTAAGTTTAGAAATTATCTGCAAAATTTAGCGCGCAAACAAAAATATAGGAGGGGGGTGGGGGGTATTTATTATCTGGTCAACACCCGACCTCCTCCCTGACAGATTGGACCAGGGACACCTCTCATGCTGCCTACTTCGATTGTGCGCCGGCGGAGGGTTATATTCGGCAAAGGGCAGCGAAGGGTTGTGGTTTCTCAGGTCCCAAAAGCTGGACACTTCGACGGCGCTCAGTGCAGGCTCTCCGCCCCACGGACAATCCAGGGGGTACCCGCCTGTCCGTGGGGAGCCCGGACCTCCACCCCACGGACGAAGAACCTTTCCGTGGGGACCCCGGATCTGGGGCACCCGGCAACTGTTGTGCGTAGGATGATAGGCCGGATTGGAGTGCACAACTGGAGAGCTCTGTTGGAGATTATTTTGTGGAGCTCAGCGCTACGGTCTCGGCTGGGAGATCGTTGGAATCGAGGACGTTGATCAACGGCCAGGGAGCGCCGGCCAAATCATAGTGGAACTCTCCCTGCGGATCGATCAGGAGCTTGCTTGCCGGATAGAGGAACCCTGTACTCTTGGCCGGGTCGGTGTCATTCAGGTCGAATTGGCCAAATGCCAGATCAAAGGCCTCGGCGCCTGGGGACGCAGGCGGATCAGCTTCTTCGGGAGGGTGCGGGCGAGTGGCGATAAACGTGATCGCCCGTCCAGTTGGCGTGCGAACCATCCGAATGAAAGCTACGTCATAGCTGATATTTCCCGCGATTGAGCAATGACCGACCGCTTTGGTTTTGGAAAGCGCAGTGGCCAAACCTCGATCCTGGCTTTCCTGAAATGCCTGTGAAAGAATCTGCAGGTCTAACGGGGTGGAATAGTTGTAAACGACCAAGGTCAGGGTGGCCGATTTGCCAGCGTGTGTGGATGTGGCCTGAATCGTCTCGGAGTTTGGGCCGATTGCGAATCCAGGGACTGTTCCCAGCGTCCATGTTGACCCCAGCAGCAGACTGAAGAAGCCCACCTTGCGGGCGGCTCGGATGACACTCGTAAGAGATCCCATTTTGTAATCCTCCTGGACACCTGTTTTTGCTAAAGCAAAATCAGGGACGATCTATCTTGATGAGTCTCGTTCGGGGTTGTCGTTCTCTTCACACCAGTATGTTTGTCGCGTCGACTTGAGTGCTCTAGTTACGGGAACCATCCCCGAAATTGCTATCGGGGCGGATTGGGGAGGCCTCTATGCAATTCATCTTGCGCCGATCGGCGCCGGAATGCTGGCCTGATTTGCTCGGTCCGAACGGGGAAAGAAAGAGGGACTCGGAGAGAGGCCCTATGGAAATAGAGTCCTCTTGGAGAGGAGCACGGCGGGATGGTCTACGGGATCCCCGGTCTCAAAGTCGAGACACTTCGACTGCGCTCAGTGCAGGCTCTGGGGCACCCAATCTTGTGAGGGATCATCAAGATGTGGGCCACCCGCCAAAGGATTACCATACGATCAAGCGAACCTGCACGACAAAGATCCTCGAACTGAGGAAAGGGATAAGTGGCGCGTCTGAAGCAATCCGAAATCAACACGCTTGAGGAAGCGTTCAATACCGGGCAAGGTGCGGGATATGTGCTCGAATTTTCCGACCGGACGTACGCCGCATTCTTTGACGAGGAGTTCGGCATTGACATCGATCATGAGCGTTATCGAGTAAATGGAAACTCAAAAGGTAAGCGGCTTCGGACTTTCCTTGCAGTCGAGGATGGCAATACCGCTGCTCGCATCCTGCGGTCCCTTTGGGATTGTCGGGCGGCAATCCTCGAGCGCCGAGGCAGTCAAGAAATGCCCGGTCTAGCTGATCGCTACTTTCAAGTCGTTCATAATGTACAAGGTGATGACATAGCAAGTATCGATGCCATCGAGAAGTTCACACAGGACGAGACACTCGATGAGCTCGTTACGGCTATACAGCGCGATATTGGAGCAAACAAGCCGCACGCGGCCTTAGACCGTCTCCACACTTATTGCATGAAGAAGTTTGGCCACTTAATTGAGACCCGCGGTGGAACATACGAAAGGGATGAACCGCTCCATAGTCGTGTCGGTAAATACATAAAGCTTCTGGAAGCCGGTACTCCGCTCCAGCCAATCTCTTTGAGAATCATGAAGAGTAGCATCAGCATATTCGACGAGTTCAATAGCATCAGGAACAATAAGTCATTCGCTCACGACAACGAGATTGTCGGGCTTCATGAAGCGCGCTTCATCTTCGATTCAGTCAGTAGCATTTTGAGGTTTATTAGATCTGTAGAGGCTGCCCGTTTCGGAGGGTAGGACGGGTGGCCACTGTTCCAACTTCAAAATCTGGGCCACCGGTCCACTACCAGACGCCCCGTCTTACTTGACACGGCGACGGAAAACGGAGGGTGAAATTACCGAGCGCAGTCAGCCTTTTATCAGCCAAACAATGCCGATGGCTGTGCACGCTGCCGAGGCGGCAAGTTGAATCCAGCGCGAATAGGATTGCTCGACAATCCGCTCGTACTCCAGGGGCGCCGTGTCTCTTTCTTTGCCAAAGATGGACAGAAGACCCTTTTCGCCGCTCAGCTTGGAGACGCGGGCTTCGATGCGCGAGATTTCGATGTACGGCTTGAGCCCGCGGCGGTACCAGCCCTGAACGGTAACGCGCTCGCCGATATAGCGGTGTGCATCGCCGATGGCAAAAAACAGGCGGCCCAGGGGAATCGAAGAGCGGTAGAGCAGGAACATCATGCCGGTCTCGTCGCGCATCACCAGGTCCGGGCACCAGAAAGCTCCGGGAACGCCCTCGCCTATGATCTCTCCTTCGATCTCGACAGCGCGCGGCCGCATCTGCGAGACACTCAGATCCTCAATCAACTCGTCGACCCGCGCCCGCTGAAAGCTGCCGTGATAGCGGAATACGATACGCTCCGCCCAGGTAACGCCGAGCGCAATCAGCATCCACTGTTTGAAATACAAAGGGACATAGAAGCCTCTGTGCAGGAGATAGGTCCCGAGCGCTTCCCATGTGACGAGCAGGAATCCGCAGACCAGCGGCGCAACCCAGAACAGGAATTCCAGCGGAAAGCCTGCCCAGCGGACGCGTGCGTCCTGCGGCAGAGGGTAGGCGACGCCTTGTCCCAGGGACTCCGCTTCGCGATTCAGCGCGCGCAGCCGCATGGCCGGCAACGGGTGCGTGGAGCCGAGTTCGTAGAATCTTGCCCAGGGATTGACAAGATCCCAGCGCATGACGCGCGCGGCCTCTTTAGGGGTTGTGGAGAGCGCCAGCGCGGTGGAACCGGTGGCGCTCATAATGCCCATTAGCGCCATGGTGCGTCCAAGCTCCGCCGACTGGCGCGCCGCCTTCTTCTGCTCCGAGGAAGCGCCTTTCTTGGCAAGCTGCTTCGCATTGCTCTGCTCCAGCACCCTTCCGTAGGCCACCTTCACCAGCGCTGTGCAGAGCGCATTGGGAGCGCGGGTCGCTACCGCGGAGAAATGGTCGGCGCCGTACTCCCGGATGCGATTCAGCATCAACACAAGAAAGCGCCCGACCCAATAAGCGGCGTAAGCCGAATAGGCCAGCGGACGCAGATGATTCACCCTGTGAGTCCAGGCGTAAAGCTGGTAGAGCAGCATCGGAGCTACCGCCGCCATCGCCATCACGGCGAAGTCGTAGTGAGCCACATGGCCAATTTCGTGGGCCAGCACCGCATCCACCTCGTCCTCTGTCAAAACGTCGAGCAAGCCGCGGGTGACCACGATGCGCGCGTCGCTCCGCAACCGGCCGAAGGCGAATGCGTTGGGCGTGCCGCTCTCGATGATGCCGATCTTGAGCGGGGGAAGATCGTGCTCGCGGCACATCCTCTCCACAAAGGCGCGCCGCGCCTGAGGCAGGGCATCCTCGTCCCAGTTGATCCTGAAGCACAGGTCGATCAACCACGGCCCAAAGAGATATTGCGCGCCGATCAGCACGACCACGAAGAGGATGCCCCACCAGACCGGTGCCTGCCCGTGCAGCAGGTAAGCATCCCCGATGGCGAAGACCAGCCCATACAGCGCAAACAGCACGAGTAGCGAACGGCTCACGAATCCCATGGAAGATTCTCCTGCTTTTGGAAGTCACCAACAGCATACGCCCGCGTCATCGCATTCTCAATAGATTTGTGTCGTGGGAGTCGACTCCTTCGGGTTAGACGGAGCATAACACCATGAGATTCACAGGAATCGAAATCTGGATCGTCTGGCCTCTGCCCGATCACAGGTAGCGCAGGTGGTTTGGCGGGTGGCCCATATCTGACCATCCGAAGATGAAGGGGTGCCCCAGGTCTCGCTTTTGAGACCTGGGAGAGTAGAATGCTTCCATGCCGAAGGGGCTTGTTCGCTATCAGCAATGCGGCTGTTTTCACTTCCTCACCTTCAGTTGTTATCGTCGTCTTCCCTATCTCGGCACGGCCGCCAAGCGCAGCCTGTTTGAGCGTTCCTTGGAGGTTATGCGAAAGCGCTATGACTTTGTGGTCTGCGGCTATGTCGTCATGTCGGAGCACGTTCATCTTTTGGTCAGCGAGCCGAAGAAGGCGCTTCTATCAAAGGCGATTCAGGCCTTAACGCTGTCCGTTTCGGTTCAAAGCAAGGAACGCCCTTTCTGGCAGCCTCGCTACTACGATTTCAACGTGCATAACGAAGAGAAAACTCCAGAGAAGTTGCGCTACATGCACCGAAACCCAGTCAAGCGCGGCTTGGTCGAGAAGCCGGAGAATTGGGCCTGGTCCAGCTTCCGGCACTACGCTACAGGAGAAATCGGCGCGGTGGAAATAGAGTCTTTCTGGACCGGAGCGCGGCGAGATGGCCTACGCGATCCCAGGTCTCAAAGTCGATTGGGTGCCCTCTGGGCAGGGCACCCAATCTTGTTAGGGATAATCGAGATGTGAACCACCCGCCCGTTCTGCCGAAGGCGTCTGCCCCACCACGGGTGGTTCTAAGGGTGGCTTCTCGCTATCCCCGCCGTACCAGCCGAAGCCGTAGCAACCTGGGGATCGCCGTCGATCTCTTGCACGCCGGCCAGGCGCTTGAGCATCTCGGTCAAATTTGTGATTTCCTGCTTGCTCAGCGGCTCGAGAAAGCAATTTTGTGCGGCAAGCAATCGCGGCCCAAGTTGAGCGAATTTCCTCGCGCCCCCCGGCGTCAACTCGACGACATGGGCTCGCCGATCCTGTGGGTCACTCTTCCTGAGGATCCAGCCTCCGGTCTCCAACGCGTCGAGATATAAAACCATCGAGGATTTCTCGATCTGTGTCAGTTCGCCGAGCCGCCTCTGACTCATCCCGCCACGGTCTGACAATGCGCCCAGCACGGCCAGTTGGCCTGGGTGAAGACCACTGCCCTCGATGGCTTCGATCACACCATCGCGGATGCGAGCCTGCGCCAGATGGAGCAGGAAGCCCATGCTGGTCAAGGACGGCGAGTTGCGGCTAGGCCGTTCCGATCGAACGAACGATGAAGAGTCCAATTCGCTCCTTTGTCTACTTAAATATAATCTACTTATAGACAAATATTCTCTTTGCGGCTACTATTTCCCCATGTCAGAACAAATCAAGTCAACAGGCATGTTGCGGCATCTGGCACCGGCGGTGGTCCTTGTGCTGCTCGCGCCGCTCGTGGCCGAATACCTTCTGGGCGATTTCCGTATCACGCAACTGGGCCCTTTCCCCGTCCTTGCCTTGACCTACGGCTGCGGCGCGGTGCTGATCCGCGATCTGGTTCGGCGCAGCGGCCGAGGCTGGCCTGCCTTCGTGGCCCTTGCCGTGGCCTATGGACTGCTCGCGGAGGGCATTGTCGATCAGTCCCTGTTCAACCCGGACTTCATGCACCTGCACCTTCTCGCTTACGGCTTCTGGCCACTGCTCGGAATCTCGCCGTTCTGGGCAATCTCTGTGATCACCGGGCACGTTGCGTGGAGCATGGCGGTTCCAGTGGGGATGACGGAGTCCCTGTTCCCCGCACAATCCAGGCAGCCATGGCTGGGGCGGGTGGGGCTTGCCGTGACAGGTCTGCTGTATTTGCTCGGCAGCGTCGCGATTGCCGCCTACTTTCACCGCACCGCAACGCATCACGCCTCCGCTGGACAGATCGCGGTGTGCGCGGCCCTGATTGCCGGGTTCATTGCGGCTGCGTTTTTATTGCCCCGTCCGCAACCGATCATCGGCGAACCACACGCCCGAGTTGCGCCCATATGGATTGGCGCCGTCGGCTTCGTTGTAGGCTCACTATTCGTATCGCTCTACGGCATCGGCGCTTTTATCCTGGACTGGCCAGGTAGTGTCACCGCAGCGGTGGCGGCAGGGCTCGACGCCCTCGTTCTTCTGCTGCTCTGGAAGGCAGATCCACGCAGTTGGACTCCGCTTCAGGTCTGGGCGGCAACGACAGGCGGTCTGCTGGTATACGCCTGGCACGGGTACGTGGTCGACCGCGCGCTGCACGGCCCTACCCACATCGTTGGTCACACCGCGATTGTCGTCGCGCTTTGTAGCGTTCAAGCGATTGCGTGGTTCCGCGTTGCACGCTTCAGCGCCCTTCAGCCCGCGTAGCTCCTGCCCTTCCAGCTCACCCGCTTCAGGATGCGATGCTGGAACCAGCTGCGACAGAGCAGCCAGATGAACAGCGGCAATCCCAGCGGCGACAGGACGCAATCCCAAAAAGGAAAGTTAGACTTGGCCACCCGCGCGTAGAACCGGAAGAGCGTTCTCGCCCACAGCAGCGCCAGCACCCACCCAGCTCCCAGCCATTCCAGCGAGTGCGCGGCCAAGCGGGCGTTCCACAGCTCAACCGCCAGCACGGGCAGCCCCGCCAGCAGCAGAATATCGAGCGCCCGCCACACGGCCAGCGCCAGCGAGTTGTCGAAGAGCAGCGCCAGATTCTTGGTCCAGCCCTCAACCATCGCCGCAGTCGTCCGGTACATGCGCGTGGCCACCGCGTCTGCGGCATAGCGAAAGCGCAACCCCACCCCGCGCCGCTTGGCGAGAAAGGCCAGTTCCACATCCTCCAGCACCTTATCTGCCACGCTGCGGTGCCCGCCGAGCCGCCGATAGGCCTCCCGCTCGACCAGCAGAAACTGCCCATTGGCAGCTGCGATGCGCTGCTTCGGGTCAGAGACCTTGGCGGGCGGATAAGCCAGCGCCAGCTCGCAGAAGACCAGCGGCATCAGCGACCGCTGCGCCAGCCCGCTGACAATCTGACGCGGCGAATAGCTCAGCATCCCTACCTTGTGCCGAGCGGCTTCATGGATGGCCCGGCGCAGGCCTCCTGGCTCGTGGATCGTGTCCGCGTCGGTAAACAGCAGCCATCGTCCCCGCGCTTTGCGGGCCGCCGTCCAGATGGCGTTCGCCTTCCCCGTCCAGCCGGTCTCTAGCTCACCCGCTTGCATCGCCGTGACCCCGTCAAACCCGCGCGCGATCTCGAGCGTCCGGTCTGTCGAGTGGTCGTCCACCACCACAAGCTCCCAGTCCCGGCCCAGCTCGAAGATCTCCTCCGACTGGCCAACCAGCGACTGAAGGCACGCGCCCAAACAATCCTCTTCGTTCCGCGCTGGGACAACGACAGTAAGCTCGATCAGCTCCTCCGGCTCCTGCTGGTCGAAGACAGTCCCCGCGGCCAATCCCAAACGCTCCGGTGCCGCAACCTGGCTGCCAGCTTCGTCGGCAAGCCCAAGCACCCGCACGTATCCCCCTGTCCCGGCCGTCCCATTCGCCGCAGGCCTGTCCTTGCCCATCACGCCACCCTTTCGTTGCGGACTTTCGCTCCGTATTATAAGGATGTGCGGTTCCCTCGCTTATTCAAACTCAGTCTGCTGTTGCCGTTGGCTCTGCTGCCCGCCTGTGATCGCGGCGCGCATCCTGCCCAAACCGGACAGGTAGCCCCCGACTTCACCGTCTCCGACGGAACCACGTCCATCCATCTGGCCAATTACCGGGGACGGGTGGTGCTGCTCAACTTCTGGGCCACCTGGTGTGAGCCCTGCATCGTGGAGATGCCCTCGCTCCTCGACCTGCACCACGACCAACCCGATCTGGCTGTTCTCGCTGTCAGCATCGACGAAGACCCCGATGCCTACAGCCGCTTCATCACCCGCCGCCATGTGGACCTGACGACGGTCCGCGACCCCGGCCAGACCGCAGCCAAGCTTTACCACTCCGAAGCGTGGCCGGAGACCTACGTCATTGACCGCCAGGGCGTGATCCGGCGCAAGTTTATCGGCGCACAGGATTGGTCCAGCCCCGAGGTCCGCGCCTACCTCAAGAGCCTGTAGCGCGAGATCGAGGCGCAGGGCTTGCGGCCTTGCTATCATTTCCCTATGACCACGGTGGAAATTCTGTATCGCTATGCCGCGCCGCCCACGGAGCAGACCACTTTCGCGCTGGCCCGCGCCAAAGACGTTTACGGCATCCGCCGGCTCAGCTTCGACCGCGCCGCCAGCACTCTGCGCATCGAGTACGACGCCACTCGGCTCAACGCCGCCGCCGTGACCAAGCTTGTCCGCGAGGCTGGCCTTGAAATCAACGCGGAAACTGCCAACGCTCTGCCGCCGGCCACGCCCGTACCGGCCGCCGCAAGCTGAAGAGGCCTTCGAGCCAACCTTCCGCGATTGCGCCGCTCGAAAAACCCTGATAATCTGTCTATGGTTTCGCTTGAAACCACCCGTGTGCGCCCGTAGCTCAGCTGGATAGAGCGACTGACTACGAATCAGTAGGTCGGGAGTTCGACTCTCTCCGGGCGCACCATATAAGCTGAATTGAATCAATTACTTTCTTGCGCTGCGACTACATTCCCCGTTTCTCCTAAAACACATGTCAACGCGGTATCAACAGAATTTTTGCCGCTCAGGATGAGTAGATCGAATACACTTTGCTCGGCTGCAAGGTCGATGGCGGGCTCATAGATTCCGAGATGCTCTGGTACAATCGTCATCAATCGAAAGAGCTTCAAGAGGTTGTATGGCCGAAGTCACCCTTGGGAAAGTCGCGTCAGACTATCGGAACCTCATTACTGCTGATATTGACGCGTGTGTTTCAAAGATGTGCTGCCAGCCTATCCTTTTTGTTGGCTCTGGACTCTCGAAACGGTATTTTTCCGGACCCAGTTGGGACGAATTGCTCGCTACACTCGCGAAACAATGTCCACTAATCGACAAAGACTACGCCTACTATAAACAAACATTTAGAGATCAAGCGGCAATTGGCGAGGAGTTCGCAAAACTATATCAACAGTGGGCTTGGGCCAAGGGTAAAGATCAGTTTCCCTCCGAGATGTTCAAGGAAGATGTTCCCGCCAGTGCTTACATCAAATATGCGATTGCACGAATCCTCGCTCTCATCACGCCAAAGCAAGTCGCCGACATCAAAAATGTGGAAAAAGAGGATGAGATTGCCGCTCTTCAGAATATTCACCCGCACGCGCTCATCACGACAAATTACGATCAGTTTCTGGATAAGATGTTTCCTGAGTATCAGCCTGTAATTGGCCAAAACATAATCCATGGGACGCAGGTTTTGTTTGGGGAGATATTCAAGATCCATGGGTGTGTATCTGATTATCAAAGTCTCGTATTTACCGCCGCAGACTACGCAGAGTTCACGCGAAAGAAGAAATACCTTAGCGCGAAACTGCTAACCTACTTCAGCGAGCACCCGCTCTTGTTTGTAGGATACAGCGCGTCGGACCCTGATATTCAGGCCGTAATGTCGGATATCGACGTCTGTCTTCCACGCCAGGGTTCTCCAGGAGCGGTCATTCCCAACATCTACATTCTCGAATGGAGAGGAGAAATGCCCGAAGGCTACTCTCCCGCGCGCGAGAAGCTCATTCAAGTCGAAGAAGGCCGGTCGATAAGAATCAAGTCGATCGAAACATCTGACTTCAAATGGGTGTTTAACTCCTTCGGAGGAAACCGACCATTAAATGCAGTCAGCCCCAAAATGCTTCGCGCGTTGCTCCATCGTTCGTACGACTTGGTCAGATACGACATTCCGCGAAAGACCGTACAGGCAGATTTTCAGATGTTGGAGAGGGCCGTTCATGGCGATGACGATACATTCGCAAAACTATTCGGGATAACGACAATCAGCAGACCATCCTCTAATTCTGCCGACTACCCCTATACCCTTTCAGGCCTCGCCGAGAAGGTAGAAGGTAACGATGAAGCTCGGTGGCAAAGCGTTCAGCCCTATCTCGACAGACTCACGAAAGAAACAGGGATAAACATTAAGAAGAGTGACAACCGATATCAAAGTGCCACCAAGACCGGGAAGAAGTCCGTTGTGCACAAATACTCGGAAGAAATGCTAGATCTCATCTTGAAAATGAGGAGGGGAGAGCCCTACAAAGTCCAGTTAGACGACGGGGGCACATCCTCCCGTGCCACAAGATGAGTGCCTCTTTGCTTTGGGACAACTTGAACGCAACCAAAGGCGGATAGCCGAAACCGAGTCGCTGGCGATCCATCGATGCGATAGGCAATACACCGCTGCTTCTGTTGTGAAGCAACGCCAGGCAAACATCTCTGAATTTTCTAAGGAGGGACTTACGCGGTCAGCCGTTCGAGTTGGTCGGGCTTGACGATGGTCATGCTGGCGCCCTTGATGGTGATCCACTGGTCACGGCGAAACTGATTCAGCAGCCGGGTGACGGTCTCGCGCGAGGTGCCGGCCATGTTGGCGATCTCTTCGTGCGTCAAGGCCATGGTAAAGCGGATTTCCGCCTTGCTGTTGGCTGCGGCGCGGCCCCAGTCCAGCAGAAGTCGTGCCAGCCGCCCTGCCGCCGAGCCGGACAAAGCCAGCCGCTTGGCATCGTGAAAGACAGTCAGGTACTCGCCGGAAAGAGCTTGTGCTGCATGCATGCTGGCGATTCCGTGACGACCCAGGAAGTCCACAAACTCCTGCTTGCGTACCGTCTTTACCTGGCATGGCTCAATGGCTTCGGCTGTCACCTCGTGGGGAACGTTGGCCAGAACAGCGCTGAGGCCCATCACATCGCCGGGACCGGCGATCTTGAGAATCATGGTCTTGCCGTCGCGGGAGGTCGAGGAGATTTTTACCTGGCCAGAACAGATGACAAAAACGTTGCGCGCCGGATCGTCTTCGGTAAACAGCTTCGCGCCAGGGGCATGGCTCATCAGGATGCCAATCCCGTCATAATCGCGTAATGCCTCGGGAGTGAGATTGCAGAACATTCGCAGATGGCGATGCTCACAACTGATGCAATCTTCCGGGGCGTGATGCGATTGGAACGAGGCCATACTTATCCTGTTTGTTGGTCAAGTTGAAGTATAGCGCACTTTCCCCCAACACAAGATGCGGGGATTTTTCCTTCAATTTCCGTCGCAGTCAGGAGAACTCCCAGCGCGGAAATCTTTCAATGCAAAACCACTCGTCTACACCTCTTCTGCTCCTGGGCTTCGCTGGCGTGCCTTGACTAGGTGGTTCAAGCGGCAGACGTTATAGGCGCGGGAGACCTCACGAGCCAATTCCTCCAGCAAATGCATCCGCAACAACGGATACTCCTGAAAAGCCTGATTCAGAGCCTTCATGGGCAGCAAAAGCACAGACCCGGGAGTTTGTGCTTTCAGCGTGTAGGTATGCAGGCCATCCCCCAGTGCTGCCGCCAGTTCCACCAGGTCTCCGGCGCGCGCCGGACTGAGTGTAAGCCGCATCTGTAGCCGCTCGGTCTTGCGCAAAAACTGCCCTGAAACCAATATGTAAAGCCCACAGCAGGTGGCATTCTGACAAAAAACCGTCTCCCCTGCCTCAAAATCGATGCATTGGGAAGAATCATTCAGCAGATTCCCGGTAGCTGGAGGGCATGCCAGCAACTCAGCCAGCGGATGTGCCTGGACAGCTTCCATTCTCCCGGATCTTGCCTCAGGTTCCATGGTCACATCTCCCTTTGCCCGCGCCTGGCGTCCGGCCCCGCGGTGAGCGGCATCTCCATTCCACCCGCCGGCCGGCCCAGGGCGAACGTATTCGTTCCTGCGGATTTGCAATGAAGCGGACTTCATGGTCCGTTCTCCCTATCCGCCAAATCATTCCGAAGGCAGCAACTCTAAAAATGACGCATCCTTGAGATGCGTAGATGGAGTCCAACCTTCCATCCGCCCATCCCCCGTCAAAAGCGAAGCTTCGGCTCACGCGCTCAGTTCGCGGCTATTGGGTCTGGCCCAGGGAACAAGCCTCCGGCGTCTGCGTCCGATTGAAGACTGGGAGCGGCGGTTCTGGCGGCACGCACAATACCGGCACGCGGGACTGGGCCAGCAGGGCAAAAGCGGTTCCATGAGGTCCAGGCGTATGACTGGCACGCTTCACCCCGGCCACCAAAATGCAAGGATGGTATTGCTCGATGGCGTCCACAATTGCATCCGCCGGGTTGCCGTCCTTGATCATGCAGCGTATTGGAACGCGCCCGCTCGCCTTTATGCCAAACTCCTCCAATGTGGTCGAGCGCGGGTTCAGAAAGGCCGAAGCCTCTGCCGGTCCGCGCGCATGCACCACCAGCAACGTGCGGTGAAATATCTCCGCAAGCGAATGGGCCAGGGCCGCCGCAGCCGGCGTTGCCTCATTGCGCTCCATCGCCAGCAGCACCGGCCCGCCCGGAACAGGGCGGAACTCGCCCGCGTTCCAGTCTGCCGCTACCGCCAGCACAGGACAGGGCGATAACCGCACCAACTGTTCGGCAATGGCGCCCACAATCACCGGCCCTGCGCCCTCCGTACCCTTGGTGCCAATCACGATCAAACCTGCTTCGTATTGCGTGGCCACATCCACCAACATCTGCGCCACCGCACCCTGCCGGATCTCCGAATGGCTGTGTATGCCTTCGCGCAGCAGGTCGCCGGCCAGGGTGTTCAACGCGGCGCGCGCCTGTTCGCTCAGCCCATTCAACACACGACTGGGAACCGCATTCAAATCCGCATAATCCATCGGGTCAATGCCGTGCGCCAATACAATGCGCGCGCCATACCCTGCGGCCAACTTGCGGGCGTACTCCAGCGCCGCCTCCGACTGGCCGTTCAAATCTGTGGCTACCACAATGGTCTTCATGCCGGATGCAAAGCTCATAGATGCCTCCCGCCGCACAGCGGCGCTCCTGGGGATTGGTGCCTATAGGACTCCGAGTCTGCGCTCCCCATGGAAGACACGGCAGTGACACCATTCACCCCCCGCTGTGACTCTGGTCACACATTTGCCCTTAAGGGGTCTCTGGAATATTCCAGCTGCGCCAACGAATGTAGTTGATTGTGAGCAGGAACTATACAGGCATCAGGCAAATGCAGTAACCTCGTTTGCGGCATGAAAATCTCTAAAAAGTCCTCTGCTCAATCGATTGTGCGGTTGGTTTTAGCCGCTTCGCTCCCGCTCCTCCAATTTTCTGTCCTGGCTTCGGTGCTCCCTGCCTCTGCGCAGGCGCCCGCCCCTGATTCGCCTGCCATCGAGGCCAAAGCCCATGCTCTGGTTGCCAAACTCACCCTCGAACAAAAGATCGACCTGCTGGGCGGCGAGGACAACATGTTCACCCGCGCTGTGCCCGCCATCGATCTGCCCCGCTTCAAGATGTCCGACGGCCCGGTGGGCGTGCGCACCTGGGGACCGACTACTTCCTATGCGGGCGGCGCCGCGCTGGCAGCCTCCTGGGATCCGGAACTGGCGCGAAGGGTGGGCGCGGGGCTGGGCCAGGATGCCCGTGCCCGCGGTGTCAACTTCCTGCTCGGCCCCGGCGTCAACATCGCCCGATCGCCCCTTTCCGCCCGCAACTTCGAGTATTTCTCCGAGGACCCCTTCCTCGCCTCGGCCATCACGGTTGGATACATTGAGGGCGTCCAGTCCCAGGGCGTCATCGCGACCGTCAAGCATTTCGCTTTGAACAACCAGGAGTACAACCGGCATAACGTTGACGTGGAAGCGGACGAGCGGACCATGCGCGAGATCTATTTTCCCGCCTTCGAGGCTGCCGTCACCAAAGCCCACGTGGACGCGGTCATGAACTCCTACAACCTGGTCAATGGTGTCCACGCCACACAGAATGAGTTTCTCAACTTGAAAGTGCTTAAAGGCGAGTGGGGATTCCAGGGCATTTTGATGTCAGACTGGGACGCCACCTATGACGGCATAGCAGCGGCCAACAACGGGCTTGATCTGGAGATGCCATCGGCGCGCTTTATGAACGCCAAAACCCTGGTGCCCGCGGTTAAAAACGGTTTGATCAAAGAATCCACCATTGATGACAAGGTACTGCGCCTGATTCGCACCGAATTGCGCTACGGCTTTCTTGACCGGCCGCAATTCGACCTGGCGGACTCTACCTACTCCGTAACTGAGCGCACCGTCGCCCTGGACAGCGCACTGGAAAGTTTGACGCTTCTAAAAAACGAGGGGCTCAAGAACGGCGTTCCCCTCCTCCCTCTCGACCCGGCCAAGATCAAGACCATCGCCGTGATAGGACCCAATGCCTATCCGGCGGTCATCAGCGGCGGCGGCTCGGCAGCGACCCAGGCATTTGAACCAGTGAGCGTTCTAACCGGCATCGCTAACCTCCTCGGTCCGGATGTGCATGTGCTTTACAGTCGCGGATTGCAGGATACAGCGAAAATTTATGAGAAGACCCGCTGGGAAGGCAGCGTGAAGGCGGTTGCTTACTCAGGCGCAGACTTCACAGGCGAGTCGCAAACCCTGGCGCTGCCGGACATCACCGACTGGAACCAGAGAGCCTGGAAGCCCGCAGTTAAGACACAGCGCAGCATCCGTTACACCGCGAGCTATAAGGCAGCCAAGAGCGGCAAATATGTGATTCTGGCGTTCTCTCATGACTGGGATGGCGGCGCGTACAAGGTGATGGTCGACGGCAAGCAGGTGTTGGCCCATCCCCCGATCGAGGGCCAGGTTCCGCAATCGGCCATGATCGACCTGAATGCCGGCCAGACTGTGAATGTCGTGGCTGAGTATCTGCCTCGCAACGCAGCGATCCTCTTCAGCCTTGGAATTGCGTACGAGCCGGACCTGATTTCAGCCGATGTGAAGACCATCGCAGCCGCAGCGGACGTTGTGGTTGTGGTCGCGGGCTTCGATCCCACAACCGAGCGCGAGGGCAGCGATCGAACCTTCGAACTTCCCTGGGGCCAGAACCTGCTGATCGACACCGTAGCCCAGGCCAACCCAAATACCATCGTCACACTGATGGGTGGCGTCGGCCTGGATACCCGGCCCTGGCTCAGCAAAGTTCCCGCGCTGATCCAGGCGTACTATCCAGGGCAGGAGGGCGGCACGGCCATCGCCGATGTCCTCTTCGGTAAGCACAATCCCGAAGGTAAGCTGCCAGTCAGCTTCGACCGCAGCTGGGAGGAGAGCCCGTCAGCGCAGTACTACTACCCCATCAAGGGAGCCGACACCACGCTGCACGTGGAAGAAAACGACAAGGCGCCGGTGGATTACGTCATTCCCCATGTAAAGTACGACGACGGCTTGATGGTCGGCTACCGGTACTGGACCACCACGGGCAAGCACCCGCTCTATCCCTTCGGCTTCGGACTTAGCTACACGACCTTCAGCTTCTCCAAACTGGACGTGCCTGCAACGGCTGCTTCCGGCTCGACGGTTGCGGTGAGCTTCGACGTGACTAACACTGGCTCGGTGGCCGGCGCTGAGGTGGCACAGCTCTACGTCTCCGATCCGTCGGCGAAAGTCACTCGCCCCGAGCGCGAACTCAAGGGCTTTGAAAAGGTCCGCCTCGCTCCCAGCGAAACCAAGCACGTCACCCTCAACCTCGATGCCCGCGCCTTCAGCTACTGGGATGAGACGGCCCATAAGTGGACCATCGATCCCGGCAAGTTTGTAATCCGCGTCGGGGATTCCAGCGAGAACACGCCTCTGAAGGCGGAGTTGACGATCCAGTAGGGCAGGCATTGCGCTCCGGCTTTACCCCGAAGCCATGGAATCAAGCCGGAGCGCAAATACAAACCAGGCCGACTGAGGACTAGCTTCCATGCCGCCTCCAAAAAGCCGCTGGGGTAACAATGGGATATCGTCCGGCGAGCGCGAGCAGATCCTTATCCCCCGTGATCAGATAATCAGCCTGCGCCGCCAGCAGCGTTCCGAGAACCGGCTGGTCCGCCTTGTCGCGCAGTTCTTCTTCCAGTTCCCTGCTCGGCTCGACGATCTCCGCCGTGAACAGGAAGCTGTCGGCAAGGTCGCGAATCGCCGCCGCACTCAGCTTGATCCGCGAGAGCCGCGGCAACACCCGCACCATCTCATCCAGAATGTACTTGGACAGCACGACGTCGAGACCACCGCGTAGCCATGCGCCCACAATGCGCCCTGGCACGCTCGCAGGATAGGCCAGCCCTGATACCAGAACGTTCGTATCCAGCACCACGCGCAACCCCGACCTCATCGCCGCCGTTCGAGAGCTACGGCCGCATCGATCTCCGCCATGCCGTCATCGACCGGCACGTTCGCGTAAGCCTCGGCAATCCGGCTGCTCAATTCATCGAACCGCTCCCGCATCCGCCGAATCCGGGCGAACAGCTCGGCGTCTACCAGCGCAGCCACCGGCTTGCCATCTTTATTGATCACGATGCTGTCATTCCTGTATTGAACCTGGTTCAGCATCTCGCCCAGATTCTGGCGAAAGTTTACGGCACTTACTTCGGATATCATGGCAACCTCCGATCATTATGGTCAATATGGTTATTATGATCCATACGAACCCGCTTGTCCATACCCGAGGTTATGATCATTCTATGAAGCGTGTTCTCTTGTCCTGGAGCAGCGGTAAGGATAGCGCGTGGACGCTCCACGTATTGCGCCAACAGCCCGACATTGAATTGGTTGGCCTGGTGACTACCCTCAACGACGAATTTCAGCGGGTGGCCATGCACGGCGTGCGCCGCTCGGTGCTGGAAGCGCAGGCCGAGGCCGCGCAGTTGCCGTTGTGGGTTGTGCCGCTGCCCTGGCCATGCACAAACGAAATCTATCAGCAGCGCATGGCCGCGGTTTGCCAGCGCGCAGTGGATGAGCACATAGACGCGGTTGCTTTCGGCGATCTGTTTTTGCAGGACGTGCGCGCGTATCGCGAGACGCAGCTCAAGCCAACCGGCCTGGAACCGCTGTTTCCGCTCTGGGAGATTCCGACCGACGAGCTGGCGCGCACCATGATTGCCGGCGGCCTCCGTGCCCGGCTGTCTTGCGTGGACACGAAGCAGCTTCCCGGCTCATTTGCCGGGCGCGAATTCGACGCCGCCTTATTGCAGGATTTGCCGCAGGAAGCGGACCCCTGCGGGGAGCGCGGCGAGTTTCACACCTGCGTCTACGCCGGGCCCATGTTCACCGCGCCACTCGACATCGAAACCGGCGACGTGGTCGATCGCGACGGCTTCATGTTTGCGGACTTTCAATGATGGAGCCCCCGGCACCCAATTCAGCCGGGCTGTCCAATCCCTACCGAAGACTCTTCAGCGCAGGGTATAGCTTGCGCCACTGCGCATAGCCAGCCTTGTAAGTGGCTACGTCAGCAGCTGCCGGCTCGATGCGCTGGGCCACCTCGATGGCCTGGCCGCAGGCCTCGTCCAGGTTCGCCCAATGCCCTGCCCCAACTCCGGCCATCAGCGCCGAGCCAAAGGCGCCGCCTTCTTCGGCGGTGAGCACCTCGACGGCGTGGCCATAAATCCCGGCCTGAATCTTGCGCCAGAGCGGCCCGCGCGCGCCGCCGCCGCCCAGGCGAATTCCGCTTACCGGAATGCCCAGCTCGGCAAAGAGCGTAAACGTGTCCTGAAGCGAATAGGCAACACCCTCAAGCACCGCCCGCACAAAATGCGCCGATGTATGGATAGTGGAGATGCCGGCGAAGGCGGCCCGCACCTCGGGGTCGAGGTGTGGCGTGCGCTCGCCCAGCAGATACGGCGCCCACTCCAGGCCCTCACTGCCAGCGGGAATCGTGGAGGCCGTAGCGGTCAGGCTGTCGTAGTCCTGCCCAGCGAAGAAGGTCTCCTTGAGCCAACGGAAGCTCAGCCCCGCCGACTGGGTTACGCCCATCACGTGCCACAAGCCAGGAACCGCGTGGCAGAAGGTGTGCAACCGTCCCTTGGGGTCCTTGGTCGGGCTGGCCGTGGCGGCAAAAACTACCCCCGAAGTACCAATCGTGGCCGATACCGAACCCGGCTGCAAGATGCCCATGCCTACCGCGCCCGCGCCCTGGTCGCCCGCCCCCGCCACGACGGGCGTGCCCACGGTCAGCCCCGTGAGCCCCGCCGCGCCTTCACTGATGCGCGCGCAAACCTCCGGCGACTCGTAGACCTTGGGCAGCCAGCTCTCGGGAATGCCAGCCGCTTCGGCCACTTCGCGCGACCAGCGGCGATGGGTCACGTCGAGCAATAGCGTCCCCGAGGCCTCCTGCACGTCGATGGCGAACTCGCCGGTCAGCCGGTAGCGCACGTAGTCCTTGGGGCACATGATATGGCGGATCTTGGCGAAGATCTCCGGCTGATGCTGCTTTACCCACAGCACCTTGGTCACGGTAAAGTTGGGCAGCGCCGGGTTACAGGTGAGCTCGATCAGCCGCTCGTAGCCGATCTTCTCCGTCAGCCAGTCGCACTGCGGCTGGGTGCGCGTGTCGCACCAGATCAGCGCAGGCCTAAGCACTTGGCCGGCCTCGTCCAGCATCACCGCGCCGTGCATCTGCCCGGTAAGCCCAATGGCGGCAATCGGCTGATGCGGCTCGGGCGCTGCGGCGAGAGCCCCGCGAATCGCTTCTTTCGCCGCTCGCCACCAATCCTCGGGGTCCTGCTCTGCCCAGCCGGGGTGGGCCGTCTTGAAAGGCGCATGTTCGCTCGATGCACCGGCAATCAGTTTGCCCGCGCCATCCACCACGACGGCCCGCGTGCCGCCCGTACCCACATCCATTCCCAGAAACCACATAGGATTGCTCTCCGCATAAATCGCTTTTCCCAGCGTTGGCAGCATAGCAGCTTAGGCTCGGGCGGGAAAAGCCGATGTCGGATCAACTTCGCACCGGAGTGCGATCTCATTGCTCAACCTTCAATACGTCATTACCAGAATGGGGTGTGGCCTACAACCGAAGAGTTATCCGCATGTGGCACATTGGTTCCGTTTCGGAAGACGGCTGTGTGCGCTATCGTTTTCTTAACGGAGCGATCCGTCAAACAGGGTCAACCAACGTGCAGATTCCCAACTATTACGAACTCCTCCAAATCAGCTCGAATGCCGATCCCGAAACGATCCACCGTATCTTTCATTTTCTGGCGGTTCGCCTTCACCCGGACAACCCGGTAACGGGCGATGCCGAAAGGTTCGTCAGTGTGAAGGAAGCCTATGACATCTTGTCGGTTCCAGAGCTCCGCGCCGAGTACGATGCAGCCCGCGAAAAGCACGAGCAGCAGCCGGCCCCATTATCGACTTCGATCGATTTTATGGACACAATCGAGGGAGAAATGAATCGGAGGCTGGCCCTGCTGGCGCTGCTCTACAATCAACGCCGCACCGATCCGGAGAAGCCGCACCTTACACTGCAAGAGGTCGAGAAGCTGATGGGGTTTCCCCGTGAATATCTGGAATTCTCGATCTGGTATGTTCACAAAAAGGGTTATATTACCCGAGCCGACAACTCGGCCTTTACGCTAACGGCCGATGGCGTCGACTTCGTGGAAACACAGCGCTCGCGCACGCCGGTTTTGCGTAAGATGCTGACCAGCGGTTCGGAGCCTTCATCTGGTTCGGAGCCCTCGGCTGCTGACCGGCGGCCCCCTGAGCAGGGGCCCGATTCATCCGCTGCCCCGTTCGTCATGGCTGGAGACAGGCGCACCGGCGGGGATCGCCGCAAACGCCCACGAGGGTAGTGCGCAGTTTACTGGGGCAGGACTTCGATGCCCGTCACCGTCGCATAGCCCTCAACCGGAACGAAACTCAAAAGCAATTTGCCCTGGGCGTTGGGCTGCAGATCCGTAGCCTTGCGGATCACCACGTCAGTCTGGCGCGCTTCCCTGGGCAGGTCGAAGTTCTTGAGGAGCGCAATTCCGTTGCAGGAAACATCGAAGATATGGGCGACCGCAGCCCGGTCCTCGCCGGATGGGGATGGAGACTGGTCCCAATCGCCATGGCGCACTGCGAAATAGAGCACAACCGAGTATTTTCCGGGCGTCACCGGAATCGCATAAGAGAAGTTTCCCCAACGCTCGGTTTCGTACAGCTCCGGATCGTCGGTGCCGCTGACCGGGGCGGGGTAGGCGGCTAACTGGCCGCCCTCGAAGTAGCTGTCTGGACTCCACCAGCGGCTATCGTTGGAGTAATAAGGCGTTTGGCGAGCCAGGATCCGCACGGGCCGTATGTGGCCCCGGAATCCGGGCAGAATCTCGATGGCTGAGAGCAAGGCCTGCTTGCCCTCCTCGCCAGAAAACTCGAGGTGCAGCAGCCCATCGGTTGCCGGCGCAATGCCGGTGAAGACCTTCACGTCGGCGGTGCGGCTGGCTCCGGCATCGGCCACGATATCGAAGTGGGTGAGCAACGTCTTTCCGTTGGCGCGCACGGTCATCAGGCGGCTGCCTTCTCCGCCTGCCGGCGTGGACTCCGGGTCAAAGACCGTCTCGGCAAAGTGGAGGTGGAGCTCGTAGATACCTTTTTTGAGAGGGATCGCATAGCGAAATTGTCCCTGGCGGCTGCTGCGATAGAAGTCGGGATTCTGCGTGCGCCAAATGTGCTGCGCAGAGCTTTTCACTGCCATGCCGCCATCAAACCAGGCATCGGCGCTCCACAACCTGCCTGCATGATCGACAAAGCCGCGGCTGGAGCCGGCCAGGATGCGCACTTCCTCGCCCATAGGCGGCCCGATCTGCGCTTCCGCGGACGAGGCAGAAGACTGATCGGATACGGCCGCCGGTGGGGCCTGCTTAATTTGCCTGACAATGAGAAAGACGCAACCCAGCCCAAGCAGCACGAGGGTAAGTGTCGCGGCCAGCCACCAGTTCCGGCGGCCGGGAAGCTCCGTCTGCCGGATGGCGGCACTCTCGATTCCGGGCTGGCTTGCCACTGGGGGATCGGCCGGAGTTGAAATTACTTCCAGTTGCGGCGGAGCAGCGGTTTTGAACTCCGGAACATATTGACCCAACGGAATGACTATGCGGAGCCGGTTTGAGGCGCCGGCCCCGGCGTAGTAGGCCGTCAGGCGCTTGCGCAAGCGGTTGGCTTCGACGCGCACAATCGAGTCGGAGTTCTGATCGAAAGACGACCCGCGCTGGAAGACCTCCAATCCAACGGTGTATTCCTTGATCTGGCCGGCCTCCCCGGCAAAGAGCCTCTCGCATAAGTACGACAACAGATGAGCGAGCTTGGGCGCGCGTGTAAAGTACTCAGACTGAAGAACCGCCTCGAGTTCCGCGCGCTGGGATTCGAGATCAATCGAATCTGGGCTTTCAATCGCCATCTTTACCGTTCCCGTCCATGTTCGGACTGATTGTAATGCTATAGCTCGCAGGTGCTTCGACTGGGAAGTGTTTAACGGTTGTTGCGACGGGGGAATTATGGATGTAACGGCAATTAACCTCTGCCGTTCGCCTGCCGCCGAGTTACCGGCGTCGTCGGCTCAGTCCCTGTAAGTGAATGAATGGCTGCGAGTTCGGTTGCGCCAACCAGCGATTTAACCCCCGTGGAGCGGGCGAGTAGCAGGTATAGCATTGCGGGCCGCCAAACCGCGATCTCTACTGGGATGGATGCAGGAAGCAGATCGCAGAGGCCGGCAAGGGCAAGAACGGCTCCCGGCGAGATGCCCGCACGCAGGAGAGGTGATTCCATGAAAAGACTGACAATGATTCTGGCGGCGACGAGCCTGCTGATGGGCACAACCCGTTACGTGTGGTCAGACGCCATCCCGGACGCAACCACTTCGGACAACACCGGGAAGGCCCAAACAGCGGAGGACAAAGGCGACCTGGCGCGCGTACACAAAGACTATGTGCTGGCCATTGGCTACTATCTGACAGCCCTTCGCGCCGACCGTAAGAATGCTCAGCTCTATAACAAGCTGGGCGTGATCGAGCTGCAACTGCACGCAAGGGGGCCGGCGCGCAAATACTTTGCATTGGCCGTCAAGTACGACCCGCAGTCCAGTTCGGCACTGAACAATCTTGGCGCTGTAGCCCTGTTGGACAAGAAGTATTCGCGTGCCGCCGGCTACTTCAAAGAGTCACTGGCAATCGATGAGTCGAGCGCGCCCACCCATCTCAACCTTGCGGAGTCCTGGGTCGGCCTGAAACAGATCGACCGGGCCATGAACGAATATGCCCGCGCTCTGGAGCTCGATGCCGATGTCCTGAGCAGCAGTGAAGACGGGGTGGTCGCCCAGGTGATGACCCAGGAAGAGCGCGCCCGTGTTTCGTACATGATTGCGAAATCGTATATGAAACGCGGCAACCTGGAAGGCGCCCTGGATTATCTGGGCAGAGCCAAGGAGCAGCATTATCCCGATTTGGCCTCGGTATATAGCGACCAGGATTTTTCGGCGCTCTGGCAGGACCCCCGGCTGGCGAAAATCATCAAGCGCTAGACGGTCCTCTCTTCAGTCCTGACAACGCCGCGCGTCGCCGTGTGAGTAGGGCACGGCGACGCGACTTTTCTTGTAGGGCGCTACGATGGTCGCTCGATTAGGCGCAGCTGCGCAAGCAGCATTTCGCTCTAAGTGCTTACTATTCGTCCGGGCTTATGTGCTCTCCCACCCATTGTGCAAAGGACGCACAATGGATGGGGCACGGTGGATTCTGTTCACACTTGGGTAGAAAATGCGCAAGCAGGTTTAGCCTTCAGCTCTTCTTCTCAAAGAAGCTCGTGAACGCGTTGATGGGCGCATGAAGCCCTGCCGCGCCGCCGGCCAGAAGCAGGGTGGTGAGCACCATGTCATACCAGCGGAAGAAATTGAGTTGGTCAGCGGGAACCACCTTGGAAGTATCGAGCAGCGGCCAGAGCGTGCGAACACCCGCAGTCACCGCAAGCACGCTCAGCGCAACGGCAATCGCATACGCATACTGGCGCGTCTTGCCCTTGTATTGGTTCAAGTCGCCGGCGTTGGTGTTCAGCGCATTCTGTGCGTTGGCGTCTCCAGCCTTGACCTGAGCCGCCGCAGTGGCAACTTTAATGGCCTTATCGTCGGCTTCAGGATCGCGCCACGGCGTGATGACCACCTCTACCGCGCGCTCAATGAGCGCGGCGGTGAGCAGCAGCGGGGTCAGATAGCCGATGATATTCGTGGCGTCCACCTTGACGAAGGCTATCCCGTTCCAGTTGCTCCAAAACTTCAGGTAAATGAAGCCTGCCACAAACGTAACCGATAGAAGCCAAACAGAGGGGTGTTCCTTCAGGGAATTCGCTACATCTCCAATTTTCATATCCGAGCCTCGTTGCAAATCACTGGAGCATTATCGCTCTAGCTGTTTACTGTTCGACTAGCCTTATGTGCTCTCCCACCCATTGTGCAAAGGACGCACAATGGATGGGGCACGGTGGATTCTGCTAACACTTAAGTTGTAAATGCGCTAAGCTGCCGCGGAGCTTTCGTGCGTGAACCAGAAAGCTGGGATAGTTATCCAATATAGCGCGGCTTATAACCGCTTCAAAGTTAATTTTGGGGCTGTTCGGGACAAATCAATCCATCGACATGCTTAACTGGTGCCGCACATCGGCGCCGCGAATCCAGAAGATCACATCCGTGGCGATATTCGAGGCGTGATCGGCGATCCGCTCCAGGTTTTTCGCCACCAGGATGCCGTTCATCGACTGTTGAGTAAGCTGCGGCTTGTCCTCGATGAGCTTGAGCAGGTCGGCATGGGCGCGGCGGTTCATGCGGTCGATCTCGTCGTCCATCTCGCGCACTGAATCGGCCAGGCGGGCGTCCCCGTCGAGCAGCGCCTGCACGGCGGTGCGAATCATCCGCCCGGCAAACTCGCCCATGGCCGCGAAATCAACCGGCAGATCGACCTCCTCGGCCTTCAGAATCTCCTTGGTGCGGCGCGCGATGCCCATCGACTGGTCGCCGATCCGCTCCAGGTCGCCATTGATCTTGATCACCGCCAGGATAAATCGCAAATCGATGGCCATGGGCTGTTCCTTGGCAAGCAGTTCGTAGGCCATCTCGTCCAGTTCTCGCTGGGCGGTGTTGATGGCGGTCTCGTTCTGCTTGACGTACTGGCACAGGCCCCTGTCGCGCTGAAGGTAGGCGTCTACCGCGGACTCAACCGCCTGCTGCGCCAAGGCAGCCATGGCAAGGAGCTTGTCCTTAAGTTCGGCGAGTTGGAGCTGAAAATGAATTCGCGGCACGAAGTTCCCCTATTCACGATTGTGCATCATTCTGTGTTACCAGCGTGCAAATTTACGGTTACGCACCAGATCAGTCACGTCCCGTGGTCCAACTGTCCCTATGTGGGATTGGACGCGCCGCTGGCTGAAACGATGCTCTAGGCTATCTGTATGGACTCCGCAAGCTCTTCCGACCCACCCATGCTCACGCTTAACCCAGCCGATTGCGACCTCAAGCAGATTTACAAACTGCTGGTGGGCATCGTCGTTCCTCGCCCCATTGCTCTGGTTTCGACCATGGACCGGAATGGGGTTGCGAACCTGGCGCCCTTCAGCGCTTTCTGCCAGGTAGGCGTCCATCCCCCAGCCGTGCTCTTTTGCCCCGCGCTGCGCGCTCCGGGCGAGGCTGGGCCGGCGGCCCTGCTCCCCGACATGCGAAAAGACACGCTCCGCAACGTCGAAGAGACTGGCGAGTTCGTTGTGAATACCGTCAACGAGGCCATCGCCGCCGCTGTCAACGAGACCGCTGCCGAGGTTCCGGCGAACGTGGACGAGTTTCAACTGGCCGGGCTCACGCCGATTGCCAGCGAGGTGGTCCGCCCATGGCGTGTGGCGGAGTCGCCGGCGCAGATGGAGTGCAAGCTGCTCCAGGTCGTTTACGTCAGCCGCGCACCGGGCGCAGGGGTCGTTGTGCTCGGCGAGGTGGTCCGCTTTCACGTGCGCCAGGATCTATTCGACGACTTCCGCATTGACCCCGCCGGCCTAGACGCCGTGGGCCGCATGGCCGGCAACACCTGGGTCCGTACACGCGACCGCATCGAACTGATCCGGCCGAAATAAAGCTGGTTCAAAAACCCGAGTCAGTTCTTCGGAATCACAATGAATGGCCCTGGTATTTTCGGTCCATCTGCGCCTGCAAACGCCGCCAGCCCGATGCCGCTCAACCCAATCTCCCACACGGGTGACGGAAGTTCGGGCATGGGCTTTGCCTGAAACAGCTTCTTGCACTGCCGTGCCGTCCAACGCGCCCAGGTCTTCGATTTCTTGCGCCGCGCGCTATCCGTCGAGATGCCCGTACCCGCATACATCTGCCGGTAGAGCTTGGATAGAAACATGAACGCGATTCTGGCCCGCAGATTGGGCGTACAGGCCGAACGCTGCCAGATCGCGCTCCAGTTGTAGAACCTGTCCCACACCTTTTGCGTGCGCTCCCGAATCTCATCGGAACTCATGGTAGGATGCGGCGTAAACATCTTGGGCCGAACCGCGGTGGGAATCATCCAGTACCGTGTAATCGGCACATCGCCAACCAAGGTCGGATTCAGTGCCTGCTCCTTCTCCCATCGGCCGAAATCGACAGTGCCCGGAAACGGCGTCATCATCACGAACTGGGCAAACGTGACGCCCGCCTTCAACGCCATTTCCACCGTTGCATCGAAGGTTGCCGGCCTGTCCGTAGGCAGCCCGAAGATGAATGAGCCCAGCACGTGGACGCCATGTTTCTTGAACGTCTGCAACTGCTTGGCCAGAGCCTCGCCGGAGTAGTTCCAATCCTTGAATACCGCTTTGAGCCCTTCGGGCGTTACCGCCTCCACGCCGACCAGCGCGCCCTTGATATTGGCCCTCCGCATCGCATCCAGATATTCGCCGTCCTCGCCCGCCTCCATGGTCATCTGGGTAAAGAACACCATATCTTTCGGCAGCTTGGCCAACTCTTCCATCAGTTGGAAACGCTCGCTGCGAATCGCCGTCAGCTCCTCGAGTTTGGCGGTGTTGTTCTGCTCCCTGGCCAGGCGCAGATCGGTGAACGTCACCGGATAGAAGTTATCGTCAGCCAGCGCAATATAGCGGAACCCAAGCCTTCGCAGAGTAATAATCTCGTCGACCACGCTTTGAAACTTCCTTTGCCGCGGCTTTTGCCCATCCGTCCGCCACACGCTGCAAAAGGAGCAGTGTTTCGGGCATCCGCGAATGGTCTGTACAGAGGCCCACATATATTTGTCGGAGGCCATCAAGTCCCAGCGCGCGGCCAGGAACTGGCTTCCTTCAATGCGCCCGCCTTCGTAGATCCTCTCCGGCTTTCCCGCAAGGCAATCGGTGACCGCCTTGCCCCAGGCGATGTCCCCGTCCCCCTTCACCACCGCGTGCCCTTCCCCATTTTCCAAGGCCTCTTCGGGAAACAGTGTCGCGTGAATGCCGCCATAGACCACCCATGCGCCCCGGCCGCGCGCCATCCTGCCAACCTGGTAGCCGCGCAGGGCGTTGCCTGTATGCACACTGATGCCGACAATGTCGCCGGGCTGAATGCTCTCCGGCACAATCTGCTCCAGCGACTCATCAACCAGAATGGGATCTCCCACCACTTGAGGTGTCGCCGCCGCAAGCACAAATAACCATCGCGGTGTGATCACCGCGGTACCGAAAGAATTGTCGCTTGGATTGACAAGATGAACGCTCAACCGATCCAACCTTTCCATGCACGAATTCCGTGCGAGTACGGTGATCTCAGAGAGCGTCTTCGTAATCGGTCGAATCGTTGGCGGGAACGAGTTCCCGCATGATGGGGGGCGATGCCGAGTATTCCCGCCGGATAGTTACTCGATTCTACACTTGCAGGCTGCCGGTGACGCCGGGTGGTCAATTTTGACCACATTTGGCCGATTGAAGAACTTGTTTTTGATGAATTAATCAGGAATCTATGGCAAGCCAGCCGCGTGCGTTATCCCACCCGGCTGCATTCCCTCACCGGAATCGGAACCTGCTCCACAATCTCCAGCCCAAAGCCTTCCAATGCCGGAATATGCATGGGGGTATTCGACAGCAGGCGAATGCGCTGAATGCCCAGGTCTGACAAGATCTGGCCTCCGAGTCCGATTGCCCGCAGAATCCGTCCGCTGCGTGCCTGCGAACCTTCGCGCGCGCGCAACGCCTGATGCATGATCAGCCGCGCGCCGCTCACTTCGGGCGCGAGAGGCTGGGCGGCCGCTCCGCCGGGCTCGAACGCGTCCTCCAAAGCTGGAGCTCTCTCAATCTCAAAGCCGCGCGAGGTGTTGTGCAGATAAAGCAGCACCCCGCAACCCTCCTCGGCAATCATGCGCATCGACTGATCCAGCGTCTCGCGGCACTGGCAGTCGGCGGCAAACACATCGCCCGCTGTGCACCGTGTGTGGACCCGCACCAGTACGGCGTGCGCGCACGGAGGCCGCGATTGGTGCTCGCCATGCGTCATCGCGCTCAAATCCTCCGGCAATCCTGCCGCTGCCGAGCTTCCAGTTGCGGGCCCAGCGTGGAATGCGGGACAATCCGTGCAAAGATCGCCGCGCACCAGCGCGATGTGGCTTTCGCCGCCGTTCACTTCACTCTCGTAAGCAATCATGCGGAACTCGCCGTAGCGGGTCTGGATGCGGCTCTCGCCGGCGCGCACAATATAGCGTTCATGCCGCAGCCGGTAGCGGATCAGCTCGGCCACGGTCAGAATCAGCAGCCCGTGTTCCCGGCAAAACGGAATGAGGTCCGGAATCCGCGCCATCTCCCCGTCGTCGCGCATGATCTCACAAATAACTCCAGCCGGATTCAGTCCGGCCAGCCTGGCCAGATCGACCGACGCCTCGGTCTGCCCTGCGCGCACCAGCACGCCGCCCCGGCGCGCCCTGAGCGGAAACACGTGGCCCGGCCGCGCCAGATCCGTATAGGTTGCGCCGGCGGCGATCGCGGTGCGGATGGTGTGCGCCCGGTCCGCCGCCGAGATACCGGTCGTGACCCCCTCCCGCGCCTCGATGGTCTCGGTAAACGCGGTGCCAAAGCGCGACGAGTTCTGCTGCGTCATGGGGAAGAGGCGCAGATGATCGGCGCGCTCCTCGGTCAGCGTCAGGCAAATCAGCCCGCGGCCATAACGCGCCATGAAGTTGATCGCCTCTGGCGTCACGTGCTCGGCGGCCAGAGTCAGGTCGCCCTCGTTCTCCCGGTCCTCGTCGTCCACCACAACCACCATGCGGCCCGCGCGAATCTCCGCCAGCGCGCCGGGCACGTCTGTGAAAGGGGACTCGATAGTGCGGGCAGTGTTGGGCATGGCCACCCCTCCATTCTCGCCCATGGCAGGTACAAACGGCAAAGAGCGGGTAGCTGGATAGGTGTGGTGCGGTTTGTTGGAGATCGAGCTTCAGCGTGAGGTTGTTAGCCCCGCGCCGTAGGCGCAGAGGTTATTAACCCCGCGCTTTACAGGCTGTTACGAAACCCCACTGAAATCGAGTTTTGTAACAAGGGCACGACTTCAGTCGGGCCGTAAGGGGGAGCAAAATGGGTGCTGGCTTTAGCCACTGCTGCCTCAACCAACCCCAAAATGACCTGCCCGGCGAGTTTCGTAACAGCCTTTTCAGCGTGGGGTTGGCGAAAGCAACAATTCATACGGAGTCCCGTAGGGACGGCGCTCATCCTCCGCGCCCGTCTAACGTTGCTTGCGAAAAGAATGCGGAGATCAGCACATTCGTGTCGATGACCAGCCGGAGAGGAAGCATCACCGCTTGGTTTTCATGGATTTCATCGACCGGGCAGTCTTGATAATCTTGTCAATCTGGCGGGAGGTAAGGGCGCTGGTCCCCTTCCGCTCCGATTCCTCGCCGAGAAGGCGCAGCACCTCCGGCTCGGGCGCAGCCAGCTTGACGTAATCGCGAATGCTGAGCAGCACAGCCTTGGGCGTGCCGCGCTTCTCAATCACCAGCGACTGGCGCTGGGCATCCACGCGCTCCAGCAGCTTTCCAAAATTGGCGCGCGCGTTCAGGGCAGAAACCACGATAGCGCTATTCGTATTGATCGTTAGTGTGCCCATAAACTCCCCACTTCAATACTTTGAACTGTACAGTTTCCCGGATTAGCGGTCAATCCTGAGGCTCGACACCCCGCCGGGGCAGACACGATGAACATTTGGCGCTCCGCCCAACCGCCCCCAGTCTGCGCGAAGGACCGTGTGTACTTTATTTCAATCCCCTGACCATGTAGAGATCTGAAAGCAGGCGCGTATATCCGTAAATATAAGACCGGCCGTCCTCGCTCAGAATGATGTGGCCCAGGCCGCAGAGTCCGGTCATATCCATCGGATTCAATTCTTTGAAAAGCTGTCTTTGTCCGGTCATGATGTTCAGTCGATAGATCTTTACCGGAGGCTGTTCCGACTGATGCACATACATGAACTTCGGGTCGGAGGTCCAGGCGAAGCTCTCGCCAGGCAACATACCGAGGACCGCGCGCGGCTCGCCTCCATCCAGTGGATACAATCGGACCTGTTTGCTTGCGATATTCCTGGACGCAATCCACTTCCCATCTGGAGAGGGACGGCACCCCACGATTCCTTCCGGGGTCACGGCGCGAGGTTTGCCGCCATCTATCTTTTGTATGAAACATTGCATCTCGTGTCCGGCCAGCTGCCCCGGAAAGACGAGTTGCTTGCCGTCGGGCATCCACAAAATGGGGTGCCCATATTGTTGAACACCGTCTGCGTCGATTCGCCTGGAGGTGCCCGCGCCGGTTGGCAGCAGCACCAGTTGCGTGTAGTTAATGGTCGCGGCTACCCACTTCCCGTCGGGAGAAAATCCGCCTGCCATCCCCTCTCCCAAAGGAACTGGCGGAGAGCCGCGCAGGTCACGCACAGCGACCGTGTAGTTCGGTCCCTCTTCTTCACCTTGTTCGTCGAACACCAATTGGCTGCCGTCGGGAGAGAGATCGACTGGAAGCGACCAGTCCAACCAGGATAGGTCGCGTTCCCGCATCGCTCCGGGTGTCAAACCCATGATTCCGGCGCGTTGTTCGTCACGAGTGAGCAGTAGCCGGCCGTCCGGGGCTATGTCCTGGATGGTGACACCGCCGGGCGCCCTGAAACCCAGGCGCAGATGGCCGAGCAGGTCCACGGCATATACGCTGCGTTGCAGCCCGGCTTCGGCGGCGGAGAACCATACCTCGTTTCCCCGCGGAGACCAGACCAGCCCTTCTTCGCTCTCCCACCCGGTCGAAAGAACCCTCTTATGTCCTGCAAGATCCACGATCGAAACGACACCACGGTCGTCCATGTCGGTGGGGTGGTCAAGGAAGGCCACCTGATCGCCTTTGGGCGAGATGCGGGGGTGGCTGATCCAACCGGTGGTCTCATAAAGAACGTGGCCAATGGGAAACTCAAGGCGCTGCCTGCCCGCCATGTCGCGGACGATAGCGAGGGATTTTCCATCCGGAGCCCAATCCGCCCAGTCAACATTCTCGGCAATCTGGCGAGGTGACCCTCCCGTCAGCGGAACCTGGCCGAGAGTGCCCCGAAGGGTGAACATGAAGTGAGGATCGGACGCCTGCTCGACCGCCATTTCGCCGGAAGAAGAAACGGCAAACAGAGCCGTCGCAGGGAATCCCAGGCTGCGCGTACCGGAAAATTTCACGTCGGTTGAGAAGATTTCCACGGGCGCGCCATCCCACGAAGCGCTGTAAATCACATTGTGTCCATCGGGCGCGAACCGGGCCGAATACACGGTACCGTGCTGGACTGTCAGGCGCTTAAACTCAGGCGCAACCCGCTGGGCGGTCTTGCGCCCCAGCAGGACACCCCCGGCGAGGAGGATGCCTGCGGCAATAACCGCGAGCGTCGTCGGCAGCATCCGCTTGCGGCCGGTCTTGCCTCCAGAGGGCGGATCTACAGTTGCAACAGGCTCGGCCGGCTCTGTATATACCGGGGAATCCTCCAGCAGGGCAACAAAGCGATAACCGCGGCGGGGAATTGTTTCAACGAAGCACGGATTGTCGGCAGAGTCCCCGAGAGCGGCCCGGAGCTTGCCCACCGCGACGTTGACCGCATGGTCAAAATCGCCAAAGCTCTCGTCGGGCCAGATGCGAGAGCGCAGTTCTTCGCGCGTGACCAGCGCACCCGGACGCTCCAGCAGAACCTGCAGTACCTTGAACGGCTGTTCCTGGAGCTTGACGCGGCTTCCCGCTTTACGCACCTCTCCGGAGTGGAGATCGGCCTCAAACGATCCGAATCTGACCGTCCCATTTCCATTCGGCACCTGCTGCACCCCGTTCTTGGCAAAGTCTAGCATTTGCCCTCCGCTCTCTTAATGACACACCCTTCGCTTTGTTAATGCCATAAACGCCCCATGCATTCAACTATTTTGCGCGGAGAGCTAACTCTCCAGACCTCTCCTACTTCTCTCCAGTCCCATAACCAACTCGCTATCTGCAAGCTAGCTCCAGTGAATTGAGGTCCCAGCCGCCGGAAATCAACATGGCTCTCAATGAGGTGAGCCATGCGGGGACGTTGCTTCTGGTTACTAATCGTTTTGACGGCCTCGACGGGATTGGGTCAGCAGGCAACGTGGGCCTATCGGCAGTCCGACCGGCCCGCGAAAACCACGGTCGACTTCCAGCTCTATCGAGACTACCTGATCGTCGTCCAAGGCTCGGTCGGCCCGCTCAAGGGTCTCAACTTTCTGCTCGACACCGGGGCGAACACTACCGTCCTCGATCCGCGCCTCGCGCGCAAGCTCCACCTCGATGCCACGCCTTCCGGGGTTGCGGTTCTCAGCGGCAACGTAAAGGGCGGCATCGCCACCGCGCCCAGCCTGCAATTCGGCCCCATCCGCAGAGACAACGTCCGCGTACTCGTCGAGGACCTGTCCTTTATTCAAAATGCCCTCCCATTCCGAATCGACGCCATCGTGGGTCTCGATGTACTGGGGCAAGGCGCATTTGTCATCGACTACGCCTCGCGCGAAATCCGCTTTGGACCCTCCCCCTCCATGCCGGATTCGATTCCCTTGCAATTGAAAGATGGATTGGCCTTCGTCGATGCCGTGGTCAATCACGCGCCTGTTCGTCTGCTCCTGGATACAGGGGCCCCTTCAATGGTCATCTTCGAGCAACTAACGGATCAGAACTCCGGCCTCAAAGACGGCGGCGCTCAACCGTCGTCTCAGTCGCCTAGCCAGTCGCCCAAGAGAATTGGCGATTTCGAGCGCCAGCGAACGCGGCAGATCAGCTTCAGCCTCGGTGAGGTGGATTTCGGGCATGAGTCGGCATTTCTAGTCCCCAACACCAGGGATGCAGGCCACGACTTCGACGGCTTGATCGGTCCCGCAGCCCTTGGCATCACGAGAGTCGCGGTCGACCTCACCCAGAGAACACTGACGTTCTCCCGAAAGCAGTAAATCCGTTGCGCCCTGCCAGTCCCCAGAAAGCGCATCGATGTCGTCCAGTAATTGACGCGGTCCTGTATCAGGGCACGACTTCACAGGCTGCGGAAAAACTCCCACTGGACACAGACCCGGTGAGCTCTGTAACAAGGGCACGGCTTCAGCCGGGCCGCAAGTGGCCTTTTATCAACGCGGGCTTCAGCCCCTGCTACCGTCATTTTTTGCGGCATGGCCTACGTTTCCGCCTTTTTCCGCAGCCTGTTCAGTCGTGCCGAAAACCCCGCAAAATCAACCCGGGCTTTAGCCCCTGAGGGACGCACTTCGCCGGGTACCCCAATCCTTCCGCGTTTTGTGCGGAAGGGCGGGATGGCATGCCGATAACCCAGCAAAACAAACCCGGCTTCCCAGGCCGCGGAAAGAATCGATTCCGGCTCGGCTTTGTATCAGGGCACGACTTCACAGCTTCCTGAAAAACTCTGGTCCGGCTCCGCTTTGTAAAAAGGGCACGACTTCAGTCGGCCCGAAAATGCGACAAAATCCACGCGGGCTTTAGCCCCTGAGGGACGCACTTCGCGAAATCCACGCCAATCACGCCATTCTTGGCCCCATCTGGAGCACTTTTTCGGCGGGGTCTGCGCACGTCGTCTGAGCCGAAGCGGGAGTTGGCCAACGCGTCGGAGTCGGGGAACGCGGAGCGCGGTAGGTCGGGTTGGTCAACGCAACCGCGTTTGAACTAAGTCGCTAGCGCGACGGACGCTGCGGCGTGGGCTGTCCTCGGAGATTGTCGGCTGTGTAAGCCTCGGGTCACAGGAGGTTTACCGTGACCCATCTTCGGCAGTTGATGCTGAATGATCCTTGGCAGGTTCTACCTCTGCCAGATCTTTGCCGTTGACCTCCGAGGAGTGATCCCCCATCGCGCTTGATCTCTCTAGTAAATCGCTCCACACTCGCAAATAGAATTCCACATCCGCCTTACGCCACGACAAATACCCATCGACACTGTAGGTCGGGCGCCCTTTGGCTGACGTGCCGACATCAATTTTCGAGGCCTCCATAACAGTGTCTGAGACAACAAGCAACGAATCGTTGAGGATGGCGAAATCGTAGATTGGTTGGGGGGTGCCACTTGCTGCACGCAGCACCGGACCATTTACACGCCGAAGATTGCGCGAAGATGGTGCGTAGGAGTCCAGTAGGCGCCCAAACACGGCGCGCCCCTTGGAGGATAGGTTTAGATTGGCCTTTTCATCAGGGAAGCAAATGATTCTCTCAATGGTCCGACCCTGCAGCAGGAATTCCGTTTGACCGAACTCTAGCAGTCGCTCAAAATAGCTGGGAATGATGACCGCTTTCACGTCGGATGCTGCATAAAGGGTATCGAGGTTCGTATCGCTCAGCGCGACGTACGCGCGACCGTACCGAATCGACACCAGTTTCTCCGAACCAACGAGGGACCGGACACTTTCCGGCAAATTACTACCATCCGTTGACGCAGAACCGAAGAAATCGTGCTCTAGTATCTCGAAGTGGCCCAACTTCGAAGAAAATGCATTGTGCACCAACGCGGCCATTAGACGCTCGCCGCCTTCTCCTCGCTCTGCCTCGGGAAATGCGTTCTTCCCGAGGTCAATCCAAGTCCCTTTCGGAGCAATTTCCTCTAAATACAGAAGCCGGCCCAGTCCAATCTCGCTCCTCGCTATGCTCTCAAAGCGGAGCCAAAGAAACTGCCAAGAAGATACCCAAATTCGCGAAACTTTCCAGACCTCTATGCCCCTGAAGACTCCCGACACCTGTTCGTCCGAAATCGTGGTATCTGTTGTCGAAGTGCGATCTTTTGTTCGGCTGTATCCCAGTCCGAAGATCTTTTCATTTTTTAAGCTGAGTACCGAGGATCGCGAGACCTTCCATTGCGACTGAAACCTTGTCACAATCCTTGAGTCGACCTCGCCATACTTGGAATCCAGCAGGTCAAATGCATAGATAGTCCTTCCCTCGGAGGTCATCCAGGCCACTGAAAGAAGCAGCAAAGCAGAGAAGACTATGGAAGACCAAATTCTGTTTGACAATGAAAGCGTTGCAACACCTGCCAAATACCGGCCAGACCTCGAATTGGGGAATAAGTTGGCGTCGTCGGGCCAATGCAAGTCGATTCCAATAACAAATGGGTCTTTGACCCCTGAATAGTAGAACTTGTGAAGATAGGTCCGGACAAGAGTCGGCCTTTGCCGCAGGATATCGGAGTAGACGCTCGAAAGCAGTGATTCCCCGCCAAGGTCATATGCAAGGCGTGTATTATCTGTGAATTCTGCTTGGTACCAGGGCCTTGCATTTGTTGCCCAAGCGGGATTCTTACTGCTTTGCACAGTGTTGATAAATGTATTACCAGGGAAAACTGCGATAGAGCCATCCTTGTTGGCGACATAAATCCAAGGTATTTCCAGCCTGGGGCCCTCACCAGAACCCATCAAGGCCTGGGCCAATGTGCGTTCTGTGTGTTTGGACGTGGTAGCCGTGTCGCTTATTGCAGTTTCTGCTTTTCCGAAGGCATCTACGATGTGGTCCGAGAAGCTTTGAAAAACCTTCAACTCATTAGCGCTGTCGGAGGGAGTTTGGCTGGGACTCGGAGAATAAGCAACGCAGGTCGGACGCACCTGAACGTCTTCGAACATATACTCCGGCTTAGTGCAGAAGGAAGATTTCTCTAGATCTTGAGCGTAGACAAGCGGAGCTTCTGTGCTTCCATCTCCGTTCTCTAGCTGCCTGACGAGCGACTCCACCCTTCCCCGAAAGGGAGAACTCGGGCTCGAAAGCTCTTCGGGAAGTTTGGATGAGGTTACCCAGTCGTAATAGTCTGAACGGATGTATAGCTCCGACAGCCCGTCAGCAAGGGATGGCGCCGCCCAAGTGAGCAGCGCGAAAAAGAGCGAGGCGACAAGGATGCCGACAACCCCATAACTAACAATGTTGAGTTTGTTGCCGGATCGCCGGCTGTGCAGCCAAGTAGTGCCTGCAAACATACTCATTGCGCTTGGACCTCAAAAGGGGAAGTTCAGGATCGAAAATGGTGCCTCAGGGAATACGGAATTATGAGGCGATAGGCCCCGAATGTCAATGCCTTCCGGAAAGGTCTTCTGGAAAGGTCGCGGCATAATATTGACGCACTTACTCTTGGAAGAGCCCTCTGACGCTGGTTTAGACGGGTTGACCGAGCATCGAGCTGGAGGCGACATGAACAAGCCAAGGACTCCTGCAGGCCTGCCGACCCGCGTCCAGGTTGTGACCGACCTTGAGGTTGTGCCAAATCTGGAGTGTCAAATCTAGGTATCGCGCTACTCCTGCGGTCGTCAACTCAGCGAGCGACGAATTCAATGTCGAAAAAAGCCAGTGCCGACTAGGGCAATTCTAGTTTCACGTCAAATCGCCGAGTCACTCACCGAGAGTCGATTAGTACCGAAATGTCGGCATATGAGAACTCAAGGCCTGGGCAGGCACAGCGCGCGGGGTCGAGCGCGGCTTCCCACCCCATCGGCTATGGAGGTGCCGGGGCGCCTCCATAGCCTGGGTACCACGAACGCCTCGGCTTCGCGTGAAAGGTCCAACTCTGGAAAGTACGGAAAGTTTCAGGTCGTAAAGGCAAAATCTGCGGTACCCGGCGCTCATTTTCTAGCTGATTTTTTCCCAAAACTACCCGAAATTCGTGACTCTTAAAGCACGCATTTTCGCCCCTCCAAACCCTGCAATCGGCGAAATGTGTGCTGCTCCAACGTCACGTTGCCCCGTTCCGCCGGGTCCCCCAGGTCCGCCCCCCCCCACGAACAGGTCTTCGTTCGTGGGGGGGGAGATCCCGATTCTGGGACCGGGGAAACCACAACGGCCGCCTGGTTCAAACCGTCAGTTGGATGTGACCGGCGTTCCCGGCGTGAACGAAACACCGCGGAGAAGTTCTCCATAGGTGGCATCGTACAGATCGGTAAAGGTTTCCTCCGCGGCCACGGCGGGCGAAGTGTTGGCCAGCTTGTCGGTTATGAGGTAGAGCTTGTTGGGATCGGCGCCCTCATCGCCGTCGCCGCTGACGGTTGCGGATGTGGCCCAGATGGCCACGTTGAAGCCCTGAATGCGATTGCCCTCAACGGTTCCAATGATGTTGCGCAGGCCGCCAGTGGCCGGGGCCCAGGGCAGGCCGGTGCCGTCCGTGCCGTTGTTGAGCAGGCCAGGATAGCCCGCAACAAAGTACGGCGTGCCCAGATTCAATCCCGTCTGTAGCGTGTAAGCAAGCTGCCACGTATGTGTGCCGGCGTTGAAGATCCACTTCTGTAGCCCGCCGAGCGAGGTCCCGATCTGCGCCAACGCGTCCGTATACATGCCCGTAGTCGAGTTATATGTATTGGAACCTGTTCCTTCATCCGCCACATAAAGAGTAGTAGCATTAGCGAACCACAGACCGAAAGGATAGGCGGTGGTCGTGGCCGTCAGGTTGGCGGCGATCGTTGTGGGGAATCCGGCCAAGATGCACATGTTGTTGGCCAGTCCGGTGGTCGAGTTGTAGGTGGAGGCAAGGCTAGTGGTGGGCAGCGCTGCGCCCGCCACCGGCAATCCCACGCCGTTCGGGCATGCCGTACCGGTCGTATCCACAAAATACACGGTATTGATGCCGTTGCCGCCGCTGCCCTTCGTGAGGTAGAGAATGTTGTTGTAGAGGGTCATGCCGCGGAAGTTGTCGTCCTTGCCGACCTTGTCCGTCACGCCACCCGGCAGTTCGATCGGGGAGAAGCTGGCCACCGGAGTCGGAAGTCCAGGAGTCTGCGTGGCTTCGCTCTCGTTGACCGCCTGAATGATCTGCACGCCGGCTCCTTCGACCACTTCCTTGGGTTCCGGATTGTCGCCGTTCCCTGCGTTGCCGGCCGTATAGAAGAAGTTGTTGCCGTTGGTGTTGACATAGATCGCGGCGCGGCCGTTGTTGCCGCTGTAGGCATCGGTCTCAGTGAAGGTGAACTGGCCCGCGGCGTTGACCGTGGCTGCAGCTCGGTAATATGCCCCCGGCATCGGGTTGGTTGGGTCGATGACGCCTGGCGTATTGCCATTCGATGCATCTAGCGTGTTGACCGGCGCCACATAGTCAATGAACGCCAGATAGTTCCCATCGAGAGAGAGATGCAGCGCCTCCTCCGATTTGGAACTGAAGCTGGTCACCAGTTGATCGCCTGAGGTGGTCATGCTGTTGGGAACTTCAAGACTGTTAATCAAGGCGCCTGTCGGAGTCAGCTCATCGAGAAATATGGGCGAAGTGACGCCAAAACTCCCGTCGGGGGTGTCGTTGTTGAACACATAGGGGAAGGTGCCATTGACTGCAGCCGTGCCGCATGTGACCTTCACCGACTTCGAGCCCGACACTGGAACGCAGTTGGGTGGCAATGTCTCGCCCACCGTCACAGTGCCGGCGGTACCCTCATAAACGGACCGGCTCACCACCAGGTTGCCGGGAGTGAAGGTCGTCTGCGCCGAAGCCGCGCTGCCGGTGGCGATTGCGCCCAGCGCAACCAGGGACAATGCGCAGCCGGTCATACTAGTAGAACCTGAGCCGGCCGAGAGCGATTGCAACAGACGCTTCCTTCCAAACAGCAGGACGAATGCGAGGATGCCCGTCAGCATCAAAACGATTGATCCAGGCTCAGGAGTCGGCGTAACGGACACATCGTCGATCGTCACCGAGTAGTTTGGCGATCCGATGGGTGGATTGCCGGTTGCCACAAACGAGAGATCGGTGCTGGTTGATGTTGCTGTAAACCAGCCCGAATAGTCCACGAACAAGGAACTGTTGCCCAGCGGGTCCACCTGATCGGGGAAGCCGTTCTGCACGATAGTGTCCGGAATGCCGCCCACTGCGATCCCATTCTCTGTAAGCGAAAAACTGTTGGGAATATCGGCATTGCCCCAGAAGTTCACTGCGTAATTCTGACCCGCCACCGTAGTCAATTCCTGCGACAGCGAGTTCGGCACATAAAGATTTGCGCCCGTAAGGTTGAGTGAGTTGTTGCCGTCGAAAACCCAGGGATCCAGGTTGTCGATATAGACAGCTCCATTGGTTACGGTCCAGGAACCTCCATCGATGCTTTGTCCGGAAAAATACTCGTTGCCGCCACCTGCCCCCTCAAAGCCGCCGTCGGAGACGATATTGCTCGCATGGGCTGAAGCGCTCAGGGTCAGGAAGGCCAATCCGGCCACGAACAGGGGTAAACGCGGCGCCTTGCGGCCCCGTATGGGGAAGCTTGAAACACAAATCATGTTGCCTGCCTTTTTTTAGAATGGGAATTTTATTTCTTGGTCCGTGAGCATCTGAACACGCGCGCGGCAAAGCGCCATTGAATCTGGGTTAAATATTTGATCAATCTTTCGTTAATCGATGCCCCATTTCGGCAAAAATAAAGTGGCTTGCTTGAAGAGGCCGTCGTGCCCCGCATTGACGCCTCGGCCCAACGGGTTGAGGATAAAGACAGGGGCAGCCAGCATGGAACTCTAAAGAGGAGGCGATTCATGGCGCAGGAACCCGCGATTTTGAACCTCAACTTCATCCCTCCCCGGCCGATTTCCGACAACGCCAAGGCATTTTCAGAGCGGGTACACGGCCTGCTGGATGGCCAGGCCAAGGACGATGCCACCGTCGCCAAGGCCTTCGACGGCATGGACGAGATGTTTGACCTGATCGCCGCGCGGCTCTACAACATGGCTTCGATGCTGCTTGGCGAAGGCGAGGACAGCATTCGGCTTGTGGAAATTGCGATTGCCAACGCGGATGCTTCAGCCAGCCGGGATCCCCACGAGGGATGCAAGAGCAGCCGCAGGGCGCTGTGTGCCGCAGCTCTTGACACGATTGAACAACGCAACCCTGGTGCCCTGGCCGCACCCGAGGATCTGAAACCAGCGGACACCTGCATCGAGGACGATGATCTCGATGCAGCCGGCGAATCGGGCGAGGAGCTGCTGAGGATGCTCGCCGGCCCGGATCGGGACCGCGTGAGGAACTGGCTGGCTAGTTTGCCCACGAAACTGAGGACCATCTTTGTGTTGCGTGCCGTGGCCGGGTTCACTCCGGCGGAGACCGCCCAGCTGCTGGTGGCCCACGGCGGCCCGCGGGCCACTGGATGGACCGAGGATGCGGTGCGCGAATTCTGCCGTCAGGCGCTTTGTTCGCTAGCCTCTCAATTGATTCAAGCCTCAACCGCGCGCTGAGTTGGGCATGAAGCCCCCGGCGATTGGCTCCAACATCAGATTGACTGTGGGCTGTGCCCGTGCGGAGCGCCAGAACACGCCACGCCCGGCAAAGCCTGCCCGCACTTCTGTTCGATACACTTGTTTTAAGAACCCTGCCGCCCTCGCTGCGCATCCATAAACAAGCAACGTCTTCGGGCTGTATCGCTTTGCTGTGAGTTGAAAACCTTGATTTTGTTCGAGCATTCGGGAGAAAACACGATCCGTACCTTTGCCTGTGCCTTTTTTCTGGGTTTTGCGGTCTCGGCGCCCGGCGGATTGGCAGCGCAGTCGTTGCCCGGTCTGCCTGCCGGTCAGCTTTCAGGACCCTCCGCATCCAACTTCCAGGGCAGCGTGGCCACGGGCGAAGTCTCGCCGCAGCCCATCGGCCTCTCTCTCGACGAAGCCATCCAGCGGGGGCTGAAGACAAACCTTGGAATCATTCTGAGCAGTACGCAAACAGCCGAAGCGCGCGGGCAACGGCTCAGCCAGCTGCAGTCGCTGCTGCCCTCCGTAGACGCCAGCGGCAAGGAAACTGTGATGCAGGTGGACCTGCCCGCCGAGGGCTTGCGCATTCCCGGCATTCCCAAGGTCATCGGGCCATTCGGTTTCACCGATGTGCGGGCTTCGCTGAGTTGGTCGCTGGTGGACCTGGCTTCATTGCACAATTACCTCGCTGCGCGCCACAACTTTGCCGCCGCCACACTCTCCGCGCAGGATGCCCGCGAGATGGTAGTGCTCACCGTGGGCAATGCCTATCTGCTGGTCCTGGCCGATGAAACGCAGGTCGCCAGCGTGGAAGCGCAAGCATCCACGGCAGGAGTTTCGCTCAACCAGGCGGTTGCCAATCATCAGGCGGGCACTGCGCCGCTGCTCGATGAACTGCGCGCCCGCGTGGATTCGCAATCGCTCGATCAGCAATTGATCGTGGCCAACAACGCTCTGGAAAAAGACAAGCTGGCCCTGGCGCGGGTGATTGGAATTCCTTTGGCGCAGAGCTTTACGCTCACGGATACGGCGCCCTACGCGGCCTTCGACCAAATCGATGTGGATGCTGCCATTCGCCAGGCCCATTTGAATCGCAAAGACCTGGCGGCTATGGTCGAGCAGACCCATGCGGCCGAGGAGCAGCGTAAAGCGGCCACCGCCGACCGGCTGCCCACTCTCAAATTCGACGGCGACTACGGCGATATCGGCACCACCCTGTCTCACTCGCACGGCACTGGCGACGCCACGGGTACTTTAAGCGTGCCGCTCTTCAAGGAGTACCAATTGCGCGGCGAGGCGGAGGTCGCCCAGGCGCAACTGGACACTGCGCAGGCCCAGTTGAGCGACAAGAACGCTCAGGTGGACGCCGATATTCGCGACGCCTTGCTGGACATTGCCGCCGCGCAGAAACAGGTTGAGGTAGCCAAATCGAGTGTCGATCTCGCCAACGAGGCTCTCTCGGAGGCACAGCAACGCTATGCCAACGGCGTCAGCGACAACCTGGCCGTGAGTCAGGCCGAGCAGTCCGTGGCCCAGGCCAACGATCAATACGTGACCAGCCTCTACCGGCATAATGTGGCCAAGCTCAGCCTGGCCCGTGCCCTGGGCGCGGCTGAGAACTACAAGAACTATCTGGGAGGAAAGTAAACGTGGCGGATTCAAGACAAATACCAGATCAATCGGAGCCGGACCCAGACAACGAACTGCCCCAGCCGCCAACCCGTCGCAGAGCGATCATCGTGATCGTGGTTGCCATCCTCGTTGTGGTCGCGGTTGCGTTCTGGTGGCATGGCACCTTCAGTGAGGACACCGACGACGCGCAGGTCAACGGCCATCTGATTCAGGTCAGTTCGCGCATCGCCGGCCAGGTTCTCAAGGTCGATGTGGAAGAGAACCAGTTCGTGAAGCAGGGCGACGTCATTGCCGAGCTCGACCCCGCGGACTATCAAGTCGCGGTCGAGAATGCGCAAGCGGCGCTGGCCAGCGCGCAGGCTAACGCCGCGGCTGCCAACGTGAATGTGCCCCTGACTACCATCAACACCGGCAGCAATCTCACCTCCGCGGGCGCGGACGTAAGCGGTTCGGTCGCCGGGGTCGAGCAGGCACAGCAACAGTTCGACGCCGCGCACGCACGCGTGATTCAGGCTCAGGCCAACCTGACCAAGGCGCAGTCCGATCTGGATCGCTACAGGCCGCTGGTCGAAAAGGATGTGATCAGCAAACAACAGTGGGACGCAGCGGTTGCCGCGGTCGATGCCGACAAGGCTGCCGTCAACGACGCCATCGCCACCGAGCGCGCAGCGGGCGATGGCGTCGGTGTCGCTCGCCAGAAGCAGAATCAAGCCGAGGCCATGCTGAAATACGCGAAGACCGGCCCTCAGCAAGTGGCCGCGCAGAACGCGCGCGCCAAGCAGGCCCTGGCCCAGGTGGACCAGGCCCAGGCGCAGCTCGACCAGGCTAAGCTCAATCTGAGCTATACCAAGATCGTGGCTCCGGCGGCGGGCATCATCACTCGCAAGAGCGTCGAGGTCGACCAGAACGTATCAATTGGCCAGAACCTGCTGACGCTGGTCTCGCTTGAGGACCTGTGGATCACCGCTAACTTCAAGGAGACTCAACTCCGCCATATGTCTGCCGGGCAGCCGGTGGATATCAAGGTGGACGCCACTGGCAAGACTTATAGCGGCAAAGTAACTCAGATCGGCGGGGCCACCGGCTCGGTGCTGAGTTTGTTTCCGCCTGAAAACGCTACAGGCAATTACGTCAAGGTGGTGCAGCGCCTGCCGGTGCGCATCGACTTCACCGACCTCAAGAACGAAGACCCGAATCATTTGCTCAGGCCGGGGCTGTCCGTCGAGCCCAAGGTAAGGGTGAAGTAGCTGCACAGACGTACAGTTGGACAGTTTCTGTGCTTTCGTCTAACTTTTTTGGGAAGATTATTGATTTTAGGATAGTTCTGTTGGATTTTTGCACGGGAGCACGGTGGCACAGGGGCTGTGCTTCTATGCTATTTGGTGAGACAAAGTCTTGATAATGAGTTAGTTATTTTTGGCAGCACAGTTAGACGGCGCGAAAAACTATGCAAAAGTTTGTTGATCGAGGCATAAGCGGTTTCGTATCTGCTCGTTACGTCGAAATTAAGCATCGGTTTGACGGCGATGTTGCGCATGGGTTCGCTCCTGGGAATAGCGGTTTTCGTAGCTTTCCTGTATTTAGTGTGCGCCCCAAAAGGCTAATTATCGGCAAGCCACCTGCGGTGGGGCAGACTTTCGTACCCTTGCTTGCCATTCATAATCTATCAACGGCGAGCCCCCTTTTGGCAAGCTCAGGGCAGGCTCTGGGCGCACGAGTCTCAAGGTTGCGACGGTGATACCGGCCCCGTGTATGGACATTTGAGGTCCGCAGTATTCTGCCCTTCCGCAACGAGCCAGGAAAAAGTGCGAGGCGGAGCGGCCGCGAATTTAAAAATAGCTTGAAAATTATGGCGTGTTTTCCGGGTCGAAAGTAATGTTGTGCGTTTTTTATCCGGAAAGTAAAGTTGCGGGGAGAGTAGAAAGGCCCTCCCCGCATTGTTCCTGGCGCTCTGGGGCGTGGTTTCGCCCGTCTCCTTGAGTGCCCGCGACAGTGTCACCCAACCAGAAGTTTCATCAACCCGAAAAAGGAGAACTGGTCCCATGAAAAACATTTATAGACTGATACTTGCAGTCTCCATCGGAACACTCTGCGGCCTTGCTGCCCAGGCGCAGGACACGTGGTATGGCACCAATGCGGGCGCCAATCCTCAGATGGGCGGCAATACCTGCTACCTCTAGGGTTTCGGTTTCGCCGCGCTTGCAAGTGACAGCACCGGCTGCTACAACACAGCCGTCGGCTATGATGCGCTCAACGATAACCGCTCCGGCAGCAACAATAACGCAGTTGGCTACAATGCGCTTAGTAGCAATTCCTCCGGCACTTCGAATACGGCCGATGGCAGCAACGCGCTTACGTCCAATACAACCGGCTTCGACAACACGGCCGTCGGCGAAAGCGCCCTCCTCGACAGTACCACCGGCGACTTTAACACCGCCGCTGGCACGGAGGCGCTTTACGCGAACACCACCGGCAACGAAAACACAGCCGTTGGTGAAGACTCGCTTGATCACAACACCACCGGCGACGCGAACACGGGTATGGGTTTCGCTGCGCTTGCTGACAACGTTGGCGGAAACAACAACACAGCCTTCGGCTACGAAACGCTCCTCAATAACAACTCTGGCATCGAAAACGTGGCTGTCGGTGATACAGCGCTCGGTGGCAACACCGCCGGGAGCTACAACATAGGCATAGGCGAGGGGGCTGGGGGCAACAACCAAACCGGGAGCTACAACATAGAAATTGGCGCCAGCGGAACATCAAGCGAGAGCGGCGTCATCCGCATCGGAACCTCGGGTGACCAGACGTCCTTCTATGCCCAGGGAATAGACGGGGTCACGGTCAGCAGCGGTGTTCCGGTGTACATCAACAGCAGCGGTCAACTGGGCACTGTCAACTCTTCGATTCGCTTCAAGGAAGACGTTCACGACATGTCCACCGCCAGCGATGGGCTCATGCGGCTGCGCCCGGTCACCTATCGCTACAAGCAGCCCTATGCGGACGGCACCAAGCCGATCGACTACGGCCTGATTGCCGAAGAGGTCGCCCAGGTCTATCCCGACCTGGTGGTCAGGAGCGCGGATGGGCAGATTCAGACTGTGCAGTATCAGAAACTGACGCCAATGCTGCTGAATGAGGCGCAGAAGCAGCGGCGGCTCCTGGAAGAGCAGGAAGCAAAGATTCAGCAGTTGGAGAAGCAGTTGGCGGCGTTGCCCTTGCTGGAGAAACGGCTTACGGCATTAGAGGCGGCGCAACCTTCCACCGCAGTTCTTGAAACCCGGCTCGCAACGAAGTAAGGACCGACACCGCCAGGTGGCGCAGGTGTAAGTGGATAAGATCGGGTGGCCCATGTCTAGTGCTTGAGACATGAGATAGCAGGAAGCCATCCATAGAGTACCCAGGTCTGGACAATCCAGACCTGGGCCATACGCCGTGTCCACATTGAGGCCGGCGTTTTCAATAGAGATTGCGCGAGTGACAATTGAGTGGCAATCGGATGACATTTCATATAGTCCATCTATCCCGGAGAATAATCGGCGCGTTTGCCAGGTCTGGATTGTCCAGACCTGGGCATTCCAAGGATGGCTTCCTGAGTCGACCGCTGGACAGAAGTGTTACCTAGTATAGCTTCAGTCGACTTTTTGAGAAGTGGTTTACTCTGTCGTGAAACTGCTTTATACCTTGGTTGGGGGATCGTAGAATCTTTTGCAGGAAAGGAGCCAGATGAGGCGCCGAGAACTTTCCGAAATCGATATATCAGAGGTTCCTTCTGAGGTTTGGAGGGTCAATCTCAAATTTTTTGAACTCCTGAGCTCGCTACGCCGGTTCAATAGTCTGGTAGGACGGAATGATTCGATAGCCGCTTCACAATTGGCTACTGAAGTGCTGAAGAATGTCAACGAAATGATTGCAGATTTAGAGGACTTGATTGTAAGGAGAGATCTACAACATAAGGATATACTCGATTCGCTCAGGGCGAATAATGTGCATCGTTCCTTGACAAAACAATTGAAACTCTCGTCGCAAGCGAATGAAGAACTGGATGACGAAAGAACCCGGTACGTTTGTGAAGTTAGTCAGCCTCTGCATTTCCTCAATGGAATTAGGCACGCGTTGCTATTCGCTTCAGACCCTGCTTTCGCAGCACGGTGGAAAGAATCCGCAGACTTTGCCGGTCCGCCGCGTGTGAGGCAGTTCTAAAGGGTCTCCGGATATATCGGCGGGCGGCGCAATCGCGCTGTGGCTTCTGGCCGCCGGCTGGTTCTACCGTTGCGGCCCTCGCATCCGGAGATTCTTCACAGCAGCGGCCAAGCCCTGACGGAGAAGGCAGGAAGTCTGGGGATCTTCAATTGGGACATTATCGGTTTTGCAGAGAATTACCTTCTGCCGGCGCACAATGGAATGAGGTCGAGGTGTGCCGGGGAGCCGATCGGAAGCTGGCCGCGTTCTCGGAACTGGCAGTAGCGAAAACGCCAATAACTAGAAAAATAACATCCTCCTACCCCAGGGGGTATGCCCGGAAGTTGTGAGACTGTGGACCGCGTCCATTGCCTCGGGGGCTAAACAGGCTGCGGAAAAACTCCAAAGGAAAAGCGAAAGAGTCCCTCAATCTTCACTCAGGGGCTGAAGCCCTACTCATTCGCTTGACCTTGTCGGCCCGGCTGAAGCCGTGCCCTTGTCACAAAGCTCCTTCAATCGAGTTTTTCCGCAGCCTATAAAGCCCACATGGATTTTTCTGGGTTGATGTACGGGCTGAAGCCCGTACCCTTCGGCCAAAGCCCGCACCCTTCAAGCTGACCGGGCCGTGAGTCGAGCGCGGTTTTCGCAGGGCACGCGGGATTTTGGCTTTAAGCTAAAGACTTGAGCGTTGCAAAGAAAGCGGCTACGAGGATCTCGCTTGTAATCCCTCAGGGGTTAAAACCCCTTGCTTTTTGGGGCCTTTACGGCACGACTCAAGTCGTGCTCTTTCAAAACATGTACTTTACCGCATGACTACTGAAGTCGTGCCCTTTCAAAACAGATAAAAGACCATCTGTGTGGGGATACCGCTAGAGGCTGAAACGGCATGAAAGACGCGATCTACGTTTCGAAAGAGAATTACCTCAAGGCCATTCTGGAGGCAGAAGCTGAGGGCAATCATGTGATTCCGGCGATGCTGGCGCATTGGCTTGAGGTGTCAGCGCCGGCGGTGACCATGGCGCTGAAGCGCCTGAAGCGCGACGGCTACGTGGAGGCGGGCAAGGACGGCATTGTGCGCCTGACCGCGGCCGGGCGCGAGACTGCCTACCGCACAGCCACGCGCCACCACCTCATCGAGCGCATGCTGAGCGAAGTCTTTGGCATGGAGTGGTACGAAATCCACGAAGAGGCCGAGCGGCTGGAGCACGCCGTGTCGCCGGCCTTCGAGGAAAAACTTCGGGAGAAGCTGGGCGAGGGCGGCGCCTGTCCGCATGGCAACCAAGTGCTGCCGGAGAACCCGGCTCAGCGCAAGCTGCGGGGCGAGACGCCGCTCTCCGAGGCCATCGCGGGCCAGCGCTATACCGTGACCAGCCTGCACGAGCGGGACCACAAACTGCTGCTCTTTTTGCACGATGCCGGCATCGGCCCCGGTCAGAGCCTGCGCGTGGTAAGCCAGAACTACGACCAAACCGTTTCGATTGAGCTACCTACTGGAAACTCGATCCTGGGAAGGCCGGCGGCGGAGGCGGTGTGGCTGCGGCCCGAAATTTCATCGTAATTCAACATAAGAATAAAGATTAACTATACTTAACAAGTTGTGGCATACTTGGGTTGAGGAGAGTTTCAGGCTCCTACTCTACACTCATGTCTACAGACGCCTACTCATTTGTCGGGACCACCGAGCCCTCCTTGCCGGAGGTACATTCCAGCGTGCGCGTCTCTCGCTCGCCGGTCTATTGGCGGCGGCTGCTGGGTTTTCTCGGCCCCGGCTTCCTGATCTCGGTGGGCTATATGGACCCCGGCAACTGGGCTACCGACATTGCCGGCGGCTCGCGCTTCGGCTATACGCTGCTGTTCGTCATCATGGCCTCGAACCTGATGGCCGTTCTGTTGCAGAGTTTGTCGCTCAAGCTGGGCGTGGCTACGGAACGCGATCTGGCCCAGCTGTGCAACGAGAGCTATGGGCGCTGGGTGAGCTTTGGCTTGTGGGTGGGCGCGGAGATCGCCATCGCAGCTTGCGACCTGGCCGAGGTGATCGGCTCGGCGATCGCGCTGAACCTGCTCTTCCACATTCCGCTGTTTTATGGCGTGCTGATCACCGGCCTGGATGTGCTGCTGATTCTGATGATGCAGCGCTGGGGCTTTCGCTATGTGGAGGCGCTGGTGATTGCGCTGATCGGCACGATCATCGCGATGTTCGGCGTGCAGATGTTCCTGTCGCGGCCGGAGTACTGGCCGGTGTTCAAGAATCTGCTCATTCCATCGGCTTCCATCGTCACCAACCCGGAGATGCTTTACATCGCCATCGGCATGTTGGGCGCGACGGTGATGCCGCACAACCTCTACCTACATTCCTCGATCGTGCAGAGCCGCAACTACAAGCGGACGCCGGAGGGCAAGCGCGAGGCTATCTTCATGGCCAACGTGGACTCCGCGCTGGCGCTCACGGTGGCGTTGTTTGTGAATGCGGCGATTCTGGTGGTGGCGGCGGCGGTCTTTCATCGCAGCGGACACTTTGAGGTAGCGGCGATTGAGGACGCCTATAAGCTGCTGAGCCCGCTGGTGGGGGCGGCTGGCGCGAGTACTCTCTTCGCGATCGCGCTGCTGGCCTCGGGGCAGAACTCCTCGATCACTGGAACGCTGGCCGGGCAGGTGGTGATGGAGGGCTTCATCCACATCAAGCTCTCGCCGTGGCTGCGACGCCTGATTACGCGGTCGCTGGCCATCATTCCGACGATCATTGTGGTGGCCTTCACGGGCGAGCGGGGCACGGAGAAGTTGCTGCTGCTGAGCCAGGTGATTCTGTCGCTGCAATTGAGCTTCGCGGTGGTTCCGCTGGTGCTGTTCACAGGCAGCCGCAAGAAGATGGGCGAGTTTGTGAACGGGCGATGGGTGCAATCTCTGTCCTGGTTCGTGGCGGCTCTCATCGCGGGATTGAATGCTTGGTTTCTGGTGCTGATGTTCCAATAGGGCGCAAGAAGCGGCGGCCCTGGCGGCTGCTTCCCTGCTCTCGTCTGGCGCCGGAGTTGCTGGCCCGGTCTTGGTCGGCCAACCGGAAAACCGCACAAAGCATCTCGGATATGCAACGGATGCTGGGCAAATCCCAGCGCCCGATGGGCGTCATTTTGGTCTTTCATTCGATCTCGACCGTCAATATGGGAGGATTCGCGATGGGCCGAGCGGGCAGGAGTGTCCAAATTCTACCCAGTTGGTGTGCATAAAATTGCACTTTGGTAACCTGAAATGCCCGTAAAGTCAACAGAATTGTGAAAATCGTTCGGCAATGAGATTGCAATAGTGTTTAAGTATTCAATGACCAAGGGGCTGTGAGGGTCCGCATTCGCGGTATGTTGGTGAAGCGGCTCGGAAAGCGGTCCGGATGTGGCGGATGACAAATACGCCACCCATCAGGGTCCGGGGCAAGCGCATTTTGAGATGGAGCATATGAAGCACAACTTGGCAATCGCGAACGACCGCCGGGAAAGGCCGCGCTTCAGCATCGATGCGCCGCTCACCGTGACGGTCCGCGATGTCGAGATTCCGGGCTATACCCGGGACTTGACCAACCAGGGAGTCTATTTCTGCCTGGCGCTGGCTGACGGAACCGTGCTGGATCGTGAAATTGAATTTGAGGTCGATTTGCCGTCTGAAATTACTCTTTCGACGCTTTGCCGAATTCAATGCCGAGGGCGAGTGGTTCGCACGGAGAAAGCCTCGAAGAATCTGACGGGAATTGCCGTGGAAATTCTGGATTATTCGATTCAGCGGGAAGCTGCGACCAGCGACTAGTGTCCTATCCCCAAAGTTCTTGGCATAAATCCAGAAATGCAGCCGCGGATCCTTCGACTCACCACCCCCAGACTGAAAAGCGTCTGGGGCCCCGTTCGCTCAGGATGACACCCCGTTTGGGGAAATTTGGGACTGTCAAATTATGATGCGAACTTT